>Ga0307990_1000589_pt1 | contig 32075 bp, 25 predicted proteins | sample EllFjometagen129_FD_203168 | JGI IMG/M metagenome (GOLD analysis project Ga0307990, IMG submission 203168) | Marine microbial communities from Ellis Fjord, Antarctic Ocean - #129 | ecosystem: Environmental > Aquatic > Marine > Unclassified | place: Southern Ocean | collected 2014-10-08
TTCTTTTAAAAAAGGTATCTGCTTCGTCGATGATGAGAGTCGGAGGATCGTTTTCGATGACATGGTATACTGCTGCCGGGGTTATATTGCTTGCCGCTAGGGCATTATTGGCGCAGGCTCCTAAAACTTCAAGAAGGGTAGTCTTACCACACCTTTTTTCTGGTGAATATATCGCTAGTTGCGGTAATATTCTGAAGTTGTCGTAGCAGTATGTTAGCATTACCCACAACGCTAATACATTATCCATAAATTCTGGTAAAACGACAAAGCGAGACATAGTTGAACTGATTTCTTCCAAAAGTTCTGCGCCATTTACCTCCTCTTGCAAGGCTTCGGAATTGGTTGCTTTAAAATTGGCGGCCTGCTTTTCAACACTTGGGGAACTGGGTTCAATGATTTCCATTGACCAAGCGGAAGGATAATACGGGTCGCCTAAATCAAGGTCGCTAGTATTTGGAATTTGACGGATGATTTTTACCTGTTTTACGCAGTCCTTTTTTGTTGATTGCTTTGACGTATTGACTTTTTCAGATTCACTCATAATTAAAAATTCCTTTTTCAGTTGAGAAGTGCACTTTTCAAGAGTTAAAGATCGTATATTTAAATTCAACTTGCCTTACCAAGAGATGTTGTCTTCATTTGGATGAAAGGGTACGGGTGTTTTTTTTAGCAATTTGAAATTTGACATACTTTCTTTATCAATTACGACTTCTTCCTCGAGTCTATCGTTTGTGCAAAGTATGATGTTTTCTGGATTTACTTTTGTAGAGTAAACAAGGGCTCTACTAGGAGGGTTATTGCTCCGTTTGCAATTCCAATTTGCAAACCATGATGCAATGTGTTTGTTACGAGTCCAAGATTGTGCAATAACGAATTCCTCCCACTTTATGTAATTTTCGATATCATCATAGCGAACAACTCCACGATAAACTGTTATCGGTTTTGTCGGCAACGCATCGCCCGTTGCTCGTAACTTGTCGATATCGCACCAGCTAAGGAGTTCATACCAAGCTTCTGGAGTGTAACGGGAGGAGCCAATCATGGCCGCATGTAGTGCCTCTTCGTAGATTCCAGCAACATGAAAGCAGTTAATGTTGTCCAATAATAATAAAGCCCGCTTATCGAGATCAGTAATTTTCATTATGGTTTTTGCATCCTTTTTGGCAAATGCAATGTAAGCCTGGCTTCGTTTGCAGATGGAAATTTGGTCAAAATTTGGGTCTGTTGTTGTTAAACAGGCGTAGGCAGGATTAAGTTCTGTTTCGATTGAGACTGTTGAGGGCATATGTTTCTCCTTTTTTCTTTTTGTTGTAATGGTCGATGTGTAGACCATTGTTAAATTGAGCAATCCAATTTCTTTTATCGAAGGGATTTATTTTTTTTCAACTCTTTATTTTTTTATTGTCTAAGCCTTAATATTTATCACCATGAACCATATTATGATTGCCCGTTCTTGTGTTTATATTTATGGTGTGGTGGAGTTCTTTTGGGTTGTTAACGAGTTGATATGTGGTTGTTTTTTCGGTGGGCGATTTTCTGGTTTATTAATATGGGGTGGTAGCTGGCAAGTCGCAGTTAAATAATTTCAATATATCTTTCTGAATAAAATTAAACCCTGGTCGTCAAATGATGGCCGGGGTTTTTTGTTTATGATTACCGGGTCGTTGCTGGCCTTTTTATTTGTCCCTGGTCACACGCAGATCTATCCTGGAAAATTTTCAGTTAGAGTATGATTTTTTGTAATTTTCTATTTTTTTTGTTGAAAAATATAAATTCGCTTCGATAAACCCAGGAGAAATAAGTTTTTAATTTTTAGAAGGGAGGAAAATTGTAATGAAGAAAAAGTGTTCAATTAAACAGAAAGTGAAGAAGGTTAATGCGAAAAAAAAAATGTTTCACTAAACAAAAACCGACTTGTATTCCTGGTGAGCTTACTGAATTGGCATATCACTACACTACGGGTGAACTTTTTGTGGAAATCTGTGAAACCAATATTTTAGATCCTTTTAAAACAGTAACCCCCCCAGGTGAAAAACCAATTTTGTGGTTTTCACTGCATCCGCATTTTGAGCAAACAGCTGCCAAAGCTATATATTCTGATGCAACCCCCCAAATTAGAACGTTGTCAATGGATGAAACCAAGTTACTTGGTAACGGTTTGGTTCGTTTCGCTTACCCTGCGAAAGATCTGATTAGGTGGCCGGAACTTGGTAAACAAGCTGGCATGACGAGTAAAACAATTAAACAACTGGAAGAGATTGGGAGAAGGCAACAATCAAATCCGTTAAATTGGATGGGGAGTTTTGAACCTATCCATTTTAGCGAACTGATGGACCTTCAAATCATGAGAGTTGATTCCAATGAATGGATAAGTATTAACGATATGGAAGAGGATGCTGCTTAGGGGAATTGTGTTTCTAAATGTGAGTTGTATGATCAATCTGCTGGCCGCCGGTTTGATTGTGCTGGTCAGTGTATGTTGATATTTTAAAAGCCTCACTTCCTCTATTATTATTAGGGGGGGTGAGGTTTTTTTGTGGTTTGGGACTATTCCTTTTTGATTTTGTACATGATGCCGATGATGAAATCATTATGGGCTGTGGTGAAATAGATTGACAGTATTTATTCGGGTTGGTAGTGGTTCTTAGAGTATTTGATTCTTAGGCTGGATTGGTAGGATGATTTTGTTACGTGTATAGGGTAGGCGTTTAAGTTTGATGTTTGGTGTGAAAGTTGAGATAGGCAGGTGTTATCTATTTATCTTAGACCCCCGGCATTCAAATTTGATCCTAACGATGTTAACTCTTTCTTGTATGTCTTAATTCTCTGCATCCCCTAAAACTGTATTAGACGCCGATGTGGAGTGTTATACAGAAAATATATAGAGCTAACATATAGATTCTTTTCTGTATAAATAGTCGTTCGGCGGCAACATATTGGTTGATTCGGTCGAAATACACAAGCAACAGTGGTTAAACTTGAAGAATTTTATAAACTGAAAAGTAAACGACAGTAAGGAGTAATCAATGCCAGCACAGATCCCAGTAGATACAATTATAAGCAAAATATTGGATGGTATAGTCCAAGCTCAGAAAGATTATGTTGAATGGTCGGGTGATTGGCTGTGGAATGCACCTGAGTATATGTTGAATATTTATATAGCCCAAAAAATAGTTAAAATTGATGGTGCAAAATATCTAACGCTGGAAAATAGTGCTAAGTCTGCAATGGATGATGCAGGGGCAGTCGGAAAAGGAAAATTACATTCTAATATTAGGGCAAATGGTCGATTTGATGCACTTTTATGGTGGGGTGGTTATAAGCCACGAGCAGTAATTGAAGTGAAAAATCAAATTAGAAATGTTAATAATATTAAAGACGATTTATTAAGAATAAGTAAAGTCCTACAAAGAAAAAGTGAAGACTCATCTTTTCAGTTTGGCGTAGTTGCCTATTATACATCATGTCGTGACAATAAAAAATTTACTGCTAAGGAACTCCTCGAAAAAAGAATTGATAATATTTTTATTGATGCAGTTGATCTTTTGAAAGATGAATGCGAGGTTATACCGTATTCTAAAAGCATACGCGTAGAAGACGATAGCGCATGGATTGCAGCCGCACTGCTAGTCAAAATAGTACAATAAGACTTTTTACGGTGGAGCGTAAAAGCAGTGTGCTCTCTGAGAAGCAAAGTTGTTCGTTGATATACTCCTGATTTGGGGACAACCACTAATTAAAACTCGGAGAAGAGTAGGGTAGATTTATTTGATCACCTCCCCTTTTTCAACAACTTAGTCGGCAAGAAATCGCCCAATTATCAGGTAAAGAGTTTCTCTATCAAAAAAAATCAATAGGGTTATCTCAAAGTTTGATAGAAAAAATCAGAAAAAAAATTAGAGGTAGAGGGTTAATATCTAATAATAGACCTGTTGAATGGGCAAAGATTTCAGAGGTATTACGCGACTTAGATAAACACCCAAGTGTACGAAATATGTTTGGGAAAGATGCTGATGATTTTAGACAATTATTTAAAAACAATTAATACCGTGCCACAATCTAACCTTATTCGTTGGACAAGCCCTGTAGCGGCAGCTTATAGAAAATATCTTGTAGGGAATTTACCTAGTTCAGAAGGGAGTGACAGTTTGATGCTGGCGGGCTGGTTTTGTGCTGTTCGATACTCTGTATTATCAATCAGAAACGGGCTTTTCAGACAAAAATTGGTTATTTTTGCGCGCAATAATCCATTGCCGATGAAATAAGAAAATTTAATAAACCGGGATTGTCATTTAAGTGTCACATAACGAAAAGTCTTACTTTGGTACAGGTTGAAGGAGTCGGTTGAATTCGGTTTAGAGATACCGTTCAGCAAACATCGTGGTCCGGCAAGTGGTGGTTGTCGTTCGCCAGTAAATTGAAAGGAATTTTGTTTCCGGCTACCAACCAAGGAGAAAATAAGACATGAAAAAAATAATTCTGCTAAGCTGTATTTTAATTCTGTTGCCCCTCTTTGCCTTTGTATCGATCCGATAAAGAACAAGCTTATTTTTACCTCTGATAAATCTCCAATAAGCTTTCCGATATTTCCTTAAATTCTTCCCGCAAGTCTCCCGGTTCCAACACCTCCACACCGTCACCAAACCCCAATAACCACCAACGGATTTGAGCACTGTCATTGATCGTTGCTTCCACCAGTAATTCACCATCCTCAGGCTCTGAAGTTATCTGATCCTCACTGAGCGGGGTTTCAAGAAGATGATGGCCAGCTCCGTCAAAAAACAGAGCCTTTAATTTGATTGTTTCATCCTCTTTTTCGCCATACTCAAAACTACCTGAAGCAATGTAGTCATCCAAGTTAAATCCTTCAGGACTCACTAGTTTTTCATCCAGCAATTCACAGTGTTTGAAACGGTGCAGAGCAAGGTGGCGAGGGTCTCGGTAATTCCAGATTGTTGCTACCAAGTAGACCACACTTTCCCTAAAGATTAACCCTAAAGGGTGAAGATCATATCCAACTTCATCACCTGAACGAGTTGTGTAACGGCCTCGAACCTGTCTACCTTTAAATAGTGCCTCGTATATAACCGTAATAACATCTTCACCAATATCTGCCGGAATGAGTGCTTGGGTTCGAGGCAGAATGCGTACCTTCTCTTGCCAATGTGTATACCCATGATCATCTACGGCATCTAATATATTTTTCGAACTGTCAAAATAGGGCTTGAGTTGGTTAAGGACTGATGGGGGGAATATGTTTTTTAGAAAATGGTCAACCATCTGAAAAGTTAATGCCATATTGCCATCCATAGTCGGGAGATCCTGCACCAGTGTCTCCTTTGACCAAGACCAGCCCGGAATATCTTTATCCTCATCTACCCTTAGTCCCGGCAAGACACCGGATAATGATTTGAGATCACGTTGAATGGTGCGCTGAGTTACTTCAAATCCGTTACCCTTCAATATATGTCTGAGCGTGCTGGTAGGTAATTTTTTTGGAAATCTGGGAATGTTTTGCAGCATTATTAATTGACGGAGAAATATTTTACTCATAAGAGTGCCTTTTTTGTAGCGACATTAAGTGTCGCTATTGGTTGTCGCTAGTCTTTATATTGTCGTCATTTTGCTGTATATAAATGAAGAGATAGTAAAATATCAAGGGATTTCTGAAAACAGCAACCAGTAAAAAATGGGGTGGCTATGCGGTTTATGAAAAACAGAAGAAGTGGGAGAGGATTGGTGAAGGATGTGAAACAACAAACTTTAATCTCTCAATGGGTCTTAACCGTGCTTTTGGAGCTTCGGGCCTGGAAGCAATTAGAGGGTAAGTCCTGTGGCGGTTTTACTTTCGATCGCGATATCCTTATTACTGTTGGTCTGGAGCATCTCGAAGATAAGGAGATGAACAAGAAAGAATTTCTTGAGGCGTTGGAACAGCAGCAGGAAAAGTTTGCGGATAAACCCGCCCTTCCCAATAAATACTTAGCGAAGAATTGTCAGGAAATTTCCAAATATATCGGTTTGAACAATGCGGAGCAACAGATCTTGTTGTTTACAGTGATTCTCAAGGAAGACCTGGGGTTGCAAGAGGTGACGGGTAAGCTTGGCGATGTCAATATTGAGACACTTGCAATCATCTTGTCAACTATTCTTGAATTGGGCCGTCAAGAGACGCGTGATGCTTTTTCCCGGCAGGGTTTGTTGGTTCGGTCGGGTTTGCTAAGTGTCTGTCGGGATGGACAATATGATCTGAATAATAAACTTGATCTTTTGGAAGGCTTGGGTGAAGCCCTCCAGGAAGCTGATGTCACGGTTGAAACACTATTAAGGCAATACTTCACTCTGGTCGGGCCTCCTGAGTTGACGGAGAAAAATTATCTCTATGAGCAAGATAACTTCAGCATGATTCGGGATCATCTTGCGCAGGCCAGTGAGCAACAGGCAAAAGGTGTAAATATCCTGATTTACGGCCCTCCGGGTACCGGTAAGACCGAGTTTGCCAAAACTGTGGCTAAAACCATTGGTTGCAAACTTTATGAAGTCAATGTTGGTGACGAAGACATGCCCTTTGATAAACCAAAACGTTTACGGGCTTTCCAGTTGGCGCAACAGGTTCTGTCACGTCAGAAAGACGCCTTAATTCTTTTTGATGAAATTGACAGCATGCTAACTGAGAGTTTTAGTTTTCTGCATGATGATAAATCTCTAAATCTCAAGGCATGGATCAATAAAAATCTGGAAAATAACTCGGTACCGGCAATCTGGATTGCCAATAATGTCTATTTTGCGGAAAGTGCTTTTATCCGGCGTTTTGATATTGTGTTCAACCTGAAACATCCTCCGCGATCGACCCGGTTTGAGATATTGAGTAATTATTTGCAAGGTATACCAGTTAGTTCGCAATGGCGGGAACGATTGGCCGATAACAAATATATAACTCCGGCGGTTATTGCCAGGGCGGCCCGGGTGTTGTGTTGCCAAGAGATTAAAACTCCCGAAGAAAATGAAAAGCAACTGGAAAAACTTCTGGAGTCAACGCAAGTTGCGATGGGTTATCCTCGAAAACCAGTGGTCGAAGCTAGAGCCCAAATTACTTATCGCTTAGGTGCAGTCAATCCTGATCACGATCTTGAAGGGATTGTTCAAGGTCTGCGAAGACATAGTGAAGGTAGGCTTTGTCTCTATGGTCCTCCAGGCACTGGCAAGACTGAATTTGGTCATTATTTGAGCCGTCAACTGGATAAACCTTTGCTGATTAAGCGAAGTTCAGATCTGCTAGGCAAGTACGTTGGGGAGACTGAAACAAATATTGCTCAAATGTTTTCTGAGGCGACCTACGATAAATCAGTTTTGCTGCTTGATGAGGCGGACAGCTTTCTGCGTGATCGTCGTGAAGCTCGACAGAGTTGGGAAGTGACTCAAGTTAATGAGCTTTTGACTCAGATGGAGCGTTATGACGGAGTCTTTATTTGTTCAACTAATTTAATGGATAGCCTTGATGCGGCCTCTTTGCGTCGCTTTGATCTGAAGATAAAGTTTGATTTTCTGAAGCTGCAGCAATCCTGGGATCTTTTTCAAGGGATTTTTAAAGAGATTGGGGTTGAATTGTTCGACAAAGAGCATTGGCGGAGAGCTCTGGGGAAATGTAGTACTCTAACTCCTGGAGACTTCACTACGGTTGTGAGGAAGAGTCGGATCAGTGGGATTGAGTTAAGTCCTGAATGGATGCTTGAGGGTCTGAATAAAGAAGTACTTTTTAAAGATTCAGATTCTTGTAATATCGGCTTTTTTGCATCGCGCAATAATTAATGAAATATTTTGGAAACGTTTAAGAGGCATAGGGGGCTGGAGACTGTGAGTATGGTAATCAAAGTTATCGGAGTTGGTTATGGGTGTTGGGGCGGGATTGAAGGATGGTTTATATCGGCGAATTTTGCGTTGATGGTTTTGGTGGGTGAGTGGGGTGTGAGATGATGCAGAAAAGCGCAGAATCCTGCGCTTTTCTGCAGATATTTTATTGAAATCCAGAAAAACTCTTCGATAGACTTAGTATGATACCAATACTAATTTCCATAGAAGGAGAATTATCATGAGAAATCTGAAAATATCTTTAATGATTCTGGCGATGGTCGTATCTTTGTCACTGAGCACAATTGGCATGGCGGAGGCGAGGAGTAACAACAACAATAAAAACAAAAATAATAAACAATTCAGCCAGACCTACAATAGTAATCACAATTATCAGGCGAAGCATTCCGATAGGTATTACAAACAGAGCAATAAACATCACCGTACCCAATATGCCAAACCGCACCGTGCCCAGCATGTCAAACACCAACGTATCAAATACGTTAAGCAGCAGCGTCGGCATAATCACCACAACAGATATTTTTATCCGGCATTGCTTGGGGCAGGGGTTGGACTATTAGTGTTGGGGATAACTCGGTAGGGCGAATTTGCTGATGTCAAAGTCTGGAATTGCGCCGGTCTAAAATTGTATGATCAATCTGCTGGCCGCCGGTTTGATTGTGCTGGTCAGTGTATGTTGATATTTTAAACGCCTCACTTCCTCTATTATTATTAGGGGGGTGAGGCTTTTTTGTGGTTTGGAGCTATTCCTTTTTTTACATTCTTATCGATTGGGCTATACCCACTCTATCAGACCAAACCACTTTTCCGCCTAACTTGATCTGTGAGCAAGATCCTGAAAGATTGTTTAGTTGGATGTTGAGCTTAATATGTGTACCTTCTTCGAGCAACTGACCATCAGTTAAGAGGAACGCCTCGCAGGATGAAACATCACGGGTTTTCCATTCATATGACCGTACATCACCGTTGTTAACTGGGGGAATTAATTGTAAAATATAAAATAAATATTGCCTTGTACTGTTATTTGTGCTTAGGTGTTATTCGCAAATTGCAATGAAGGCTATGGTTGTCGTTTGTTGTGGGATTTGAGTGATATTGTCAGAGGGTATCTTTTCAGGCATACTATCATTCGTTAGAGATATTATTATTCTATGAATAAACCGCAAAATGAGTATTGTGTCTGATCGTAGTTTATATTCTCAACGGGGTGTTACGATATGAGGCTGAAATGTTTGGGGTGGCCATTAATAATCTAGAATTATTAAGATAATAATACGAATAAATCATTATTGACAACACCGAATAGATTTATAAGGTTGAATATGAATAATACAAAAATGAGTTGCCTTGTTTTTTTTATAATTATTTCATTTTTTACTGCAAGTTGCACAATCGTTGAAATTAAAAATGACGACCTTGCTAAAATAAAAGTTAACATAGAAGATGGTGATACATATATAGAAAAAAAATATAATACTTTTAATGACCAAGGAGACCATTTTGAAGATTTAGTGAAAAATGGTTACTTTAGAAAAGCAGCGAGACTTTACGATAAGTATCACAACACATATTTTTTGGAGAAAAAGTCATTTTCAAAAATCACAATAAAAGAGCATTATCGGCCGTATCTAGATATTATTGCTAACCATCTAAATGCTTACTTTACCACAAAGATCAATTCAGAGTTGTTACAAATTAGATCCAACACAGATATTTGGCCATTAGCTCAAGAAAAATGGGGGGAGGTTTCCCAGTATATTCAAGATGCAACTGCAATTGAAGATGAATATAACAGTTTTTTCTTGTTGAAGGATGAACAATATAGCATTGAATCTACAGATATTTTAAATACAGAACTGGAAGTTTTAAAAAACAAACTGAAATCAAATATTTTAAAGTCGTACTCGATGTATGATGTTTTTAACGGCGAAAACTTTTTTAATAAATATCCTTTTAAAGTCAAGGATCCATTTAATTTTATCTATGTCAACTATGACTGCATTAACAATAAGTTACTGGCCGTAAATAATAAGTCGATAGAAAATTTTTATACAACATATATAACTAAATCTAATAGTGGTTTTGAAGAAGTTAATTACCCCTGCGAATTTTGCGGTAATTTGACGGATAGCGACATTTCTAATCGTAAAAATTTAGAAAGTTCAATTGTCAAATTATATATATCAAAATTAATTGACGAAAATCCAAATAAAGATACTGATTCAAATTTATCAGTTCTTATTGAAGCGATTAAAGATGCACAAAAAAAAGGGTATTTCGTAGATAAGATAGATGAAAATCATGTTGCTTTTGTTGATTGCACTAGTAAGACTCTGTTGAATGAAGGATTTATTGAATTCCCTCCTGAAATTAATATAGATATCCCATTTGTATGTAAAAAAATTGAGTTAGAAGAAGCCCTTAATGCCACAGAGTCAGACATTGTGATTATTTTTGATGTCGCACAAGCTAACATTAAAAGGAAGATAAATAACCGGTCACAAATGGAATCACAGTTTTTATCTGGTTACAGAGATGTCTGCAATCCTCAGTTTAGGATAGCTGAAATGGAAGTACGTAAAGCTGAAAGAGGGCTTATGTCTGCTGAGAGCTCATACGCACAGGGATGGGCTGGAGCAATAATTAAAGGGATTGCATGTGGAGTGTGGCATGCTAGCCTCAACAAAGCAAATAAAGTTTACTTGTCTACTCCTCAGTATATCCAAGATCCAATATATAAAAACTACAAATTTACTGTGTCAGAATTTAATGTAACTAAAGCTATGTCAGTTAATTATTATGTTGTGGATAGGGTGAAAAAAAGAGTTTTTAAATCGATGTTTGATGTTAATGATACCAGAGTGTTTAAAATTGCAAATGGTGTAAAAGATGAGGATACAAAATCTTATTTGCATAGATCAGTTTATGAAGAAGAAGAAGATATTGAGTCATTTGAAAAAGCCGCATTATCAGTAGATTTATCCCTGTTATTAGACGACTATTTTTTGAATTTGGATAAACTTGAACCACTCGTAAGTGAAAAAAAGTTACGTGCGTCAATGTTAAAGGATAAAAACTTAGCATTAACTAAAGTTAAAAAAAATAACTACGAGACAAAACCTTTAAATGATCCAAGGTTTAATAAAGTTGTAGTCATTTTCAATGCGGATGCGGAAGTGCAAGGAACTGGTTTTTTTATTAAACCAAATTTAATCATAACCAATTATCATGTTGTTAACAGTTCAAAATTTATTGAGATGAAACTATATGATGGTACGGAAACGTTTGGGAAAGTTGTAAAAAAAGATATTCGTTTAGATTTAGCTATAATTAAAGTTGAAGCTCGGGGCGAACCAGTAAAACTTTATAATTCAAATTCACTTGATCTTGGATCAGAGGTAGTTGCCATAGGACACCCTAGTGGTCTCCAGTTCACGATAACCAGAGGAATTGTTAGTGCCATCAGGAAACGAAAAAGTAGTTATGACGAAGGCGGTAAAGAGATACTTTTCATTCAAACAGATGCCGCTATTAATCCAGGAAATTCCGGAGGACCACTATTTTATGGTGATTATGTTGTGGGTGTTAATAATCAGAAATTAGTATCAAGGGCGGTTGAGGGGCTGGGTTTTGCCATTCATTACTCTGAAGTAAAAAACTTTTTGGATGAGGATCTCTAATGTTTAGAATTAAAAATATATTTAGTTTAGTCGTAATCTCTTTGTTTTTTTTATTTATGATTTGCTCTTGTGCACCTAAATCTAATATGGGGATGATAAGGGATTCAGGTACTGGAATACAATATGGATCAATAATAGAGAGAAGCTTCTTTATTGATTCAAGTGAACTTGAAAATAATAAAATAAAAGTCTCTGCAAGAAATGTATCTGGCGATAGTTTTTACGATATAAGTAATTTTAAATCATCCTTAATAAATGCATTCATTCGGAAAGGTTTTGATGTCGCCGGTGATAAAGATTTCGGTATGAAGTTTGATGTGGTGATTGAATATAGCGGACATGTTCAAGAGAATATGTCATTAAAATATGGGTTCCTTGGCGGTGCTGCAGGTGGTGTTGCTGGATATAAAGCAAATACGAGAGGGAGTGAAGCTGTAGGGATTTTGGCTGGTGCTACTTTGGGAGCTATTTTGGGCAGCTATGTTGTTGATGATACGTATATAATTATGGCTAAAGTGAATATCGGAATCGTTGATGATATGGGTAAAAACAGAAAGACTATTGTATTTAGTTCTAGTCCCGAGATGCAAGAGGAAGCTAATAATAAAAGAACTTTTTACCAGGAAATTAAATCAACAAAAATAGCCGTTTTTGCAGGGGGTCGCAATATGGACCAATCAAAAATTGTGCAAGGCGTTAAGCAACGTCTATTGAACATACTTTCTGACATTATCTAGCTGATTACTAATCATATTTTACAGTTAAATCTTTGTTTCGTACTATTGATAACCATTTAATAAACTTTATCTTTTCGTTTCATGGCGGAATTAGTTTAGAGAGGGAAGTTTGCTTGCGATGATAGGGACGTTGAATACTCTTCTCCGCGATAACGTCACAATGTTACTTATATAGAGTGAACAGCTTAACTTAAAGAAAATTGCTGGTAACCACCACAACAAAAGGCCACTCATCCCAGAGTGGCCTTTCTTATTCCCTCCCTCTCAAAATGGTTATTGACAGAATCTCCCTATATCCTGTATCTCTTCTGATAATATTTCCCTTCTCCAATCACCAAAACCATTTCTAATTATTGGTTTCCTTATGACCGACTTTCCAACCGCTGAAAAAGCCCTGAAACAACGAATCTCCAGTTACCGGAGATCCCTCGATAAAGAAAAACAAACCCACACGTATATCTCAGTTTGTATGCTCTGATTCAATAAGTCTTATTCAAGTATTAGGGAAATAAAAGTATGACCAAAGCCGACATAATCGAAGTTGTTTGTGAAGAAAATGGATTTTCCAAACGTGAATCAGCAAAAATAGTTGAAAACATGTTCGATATCATCAAAGAAACTCTTGAAAATGGTGAAAATGTCAAACTTTCCGGTTTTGGTAATTTCAATATCCAGCATAAACGAGCCAGGCGTGGGCGTAATCCGCAGACCTGTGAAGAAATGACAATTTCAGCCCGGCGGGTATTAAGTTTTAAGCCGAGTAATGTGTTGCGGGAGCAGTTGTTGGTGGTGGGTTGATATGGATAATAAAGATTTAGAGAAAATTAAATCAACTGTAGAAATTAATCAACCGGACCAGACCACAGAATGTAAACGACCTCTTTTCCTGGTACCAGTTTCAGCGGGGTTTCCATCACCGGCTGATGATTATATTGAAAGTAGTCTCGATCTAAATAAGCATCTGATCAAACATCCGGCGGCAACTTTTTTCGTCAGTGTTAAAGGTGATTCAATGATTGATGCTGGGATTCATTCTGGCGATATATTGATTGTTGATCGTTCCCTTGATGCAACGGATAAAAGGGTGGTGATTGCAGTTGTTGATGGTGAGTTTACGGTAAAGAGAATCAGGATTATTGATAAAAAGATTTGTCTGTTGCCGGAGAATAGTGATTTCAGCTCAACAGAGATTACTGAGTCTATGGATTTTACAATCTGGGGAGTGGTTACCAATGTCATTCATGCGCTTTAGTCTTAAATAGATATATTTAATGACAAGACAATTATTTTTCATCCTGGCGACAATTACTTTTTTGATCACTGTCGGCACGCCGACATCACAAATTAGTACCGATAAATTATCTCTTGTTGGCACTTCATATGCTGATGGTGGGGCCATGATGTGTGGCAAGAAGATTATCCATGCCGGTGATAGTAAGCATTTTGGTGAACCGGAGAGCAGAGAGTTTGTTGGTATGGTTCATCGTGGTGATGCCTGTGTTAAAGCCGAAGAGTGGCTCTATGTTTGCCGTAAATATGCAAAACCGAAGATGTATGTGATCAGAATTGTTGGGACTACGATTGTTTCAATTGAGTGGTTGCCGGATGTCCAGTGACGATATCTTAATGATTTGTGACGGGTTTCAAACGTATAAAATAATAAAATAAATTACAATTAGTTCATTTTATGAGGTGAAAATGGATCTTTATGAAGGGATAGAAAAACTATCTCCATCAATGGGGTGTGCAGCCAAAACTGTATTTGCCGCCTTCCAAATATTGAAAAACGCTGGAGGAGACTTGCCTGCTAAAGAGATAATTAATATGATTCCTGATAAGATTGAGCTTTCAGAGTGGGAAAGAGATCGTTATGAAAAAACTGGATATGTGCGATGGCAATCAATTCTTCATTTTTACACCATAGATTGTTCTAAAGCAGGTTTTTTGAGAAAACAAAAAGGGGTGTGGTATCTCACTGAGGAAGGAGAAAAGGCAATTTCTTTAGGTGCTGTGCCGTTGCTTAAAAGTGCAACTAAGAAATATAAAAAATGGGCCAAAGAAAGAAAAGCTGATGCTGAATATAATGGATCCGAAGACATAGTAGAGGAAAAAGATCAATTGGTCACAATCGAGCAGTTGGAGGAAAGTGCCATTGATGGGATAAAAAAATTCATATCAAATATAAATCCTTACGATTTTCAAGATTTAATTGCCGCTCTATTGAGAGCAATGGGATATTATACACCATTTATTTCACCAAAAGGTAAAGATGGAGGTATTGACGTTGTAGCATTTCAAGACCCATTGGGAGCAAAAGCACCAAGAATTAAAGTGCAGGTTAAGCATAGACCGAATTCATCTATTGCCGTTGATGAGATACGTAGCCTTATTGGCCTTTTGAATAAAGAGGGAGATATTGGGTTGTTTGTTACATCTGGGAGATTTACGACAGATGCTGAAAGGTTCTCAAGAGATTCACATTTGCATGTGAAATTGATTGATGGGGATACTTTTATTGGGCTATGGATAGATTTTTACTCGAAACTATCTGATGAAGAGAAGAATTTATTACCATTACAACCAATCTATTTTCTTGGTGTAAATGAATAATTGGTGCAGAAATGAGACGTAAGATTTCAGCTAATTGTATTGTCGCCATGCGCAGTAATATCGGCGGTTAATAGTATCGATAGATTGCTTTTCAGACATCAGCAGCGGCCCGTATGGCCGTCTTAATGGTTTAGTGACGGGCGGTCTTGAAGGTTGCTGTTTGGTCGGTGGTGGAAGTTGGTGTGTTTGGGGAAGTTAAAGAGAGTGCTAGATGGTCATGGAAAGCTGTTCATGTCAATGGATGATGGGACATAAAGACACTACATTTGTTGATGAAAAAAGATTGACAGTATTTATTCTGGTTAGTAATAGTTGCCAGATTATTTGATTGATGGGCTGGGTTGACAGGATTATTTTGTTATATATGGGTCAAACAGTTTATTCGCGATAAAGCTAATCCGGTGGTTTGCTCAGATGGTCGAGGTCGCTGGACATCAAAAAAATTATCGATTTTAGTCCATCAACCTGTAGGTCAACTGGACCAGATAATATTTAGGTGTAAGATATGAACGTAGGTAAGGGTTGGTTGATAATTGAGGAATCTGGTCATAAGGATACCAAATCTCTCGTTTCAATGATTAGCCCAAGACGCTCAGGGAGTTATGTTCAAAAATACATGGAACAAATGTACGTTGATAGGTTCGCTTCAATTGAAGAGAAAATTGCATATAAGAAAAAGCCGGAGTCGTGGCCTTATAGAGCCAATGTGCAAAAACGCTATTCAGGAATCATAGATTGTGGTCATGATCCAATATTGGTGGCTTACTATTGTCACAAGATCTGCCTTGGAAATGGATTCTTGAAGTACTCCTTCAAAATTCTAAAAGGTGAAACTATTGATCGTCGACCCATATTTGAAGAAATTGAATGCAGCGTTAATCTCACCTAGTCATCGGGTCCACGCAAACCGAGAATAGCCACCCGTTTTTTATTTAAGCATTATGGCGGGGATTGTTACCTTTATCGTTAAGTGTAGGAGATAAATAACGATGATAAGTCTGGTGTCCCCTGAATACAATTTGGAAGTATTCTGTGATCACATGCGTGGAAAAGACCCATTAAAGGTCATGGAGACTGCTTCTAGAGAGATTAGCTATGCTCTACGATTCCACCGTGATGCCACGAATGAATCTGCTTTCCGCAAGGGATCCAAAGGTAGGGAATACTGTGAAAACCTCCAGAAGTTGATTTCGATACTTATGAACGGTTCGGTTCCAGCTGGCAGCACTTCTGATTTTCTTATTACTATAAAACCGTTGATTCAGGAGCTTCTCCAGAGATGTGAAATAGGAAATCTTCGTCAAGTATTCTCGAACCTTAAAACTCAAGAACGTTTTAGCTTTCCTGATATGGTTGATCCATTAGTCATTGTGATATCGAGAAGTGAGGTTGAGGCGATGGATACATCAGTACCATTAGGAACGTTAAAAAAACTCACCGAATCGCCAAACACAGCGAGAGGATTTGTGGAACGGGTTGATATTGCTTTCCACGGCTATGATCATACTCATGAGGAGTTGTTCGAGATCCAGGAGGTCAGAAACTTTGTATACAAACTCGACGAGCAGTTCCCGTTCTGGCTCTATTTCATGTCGAAACGCCATCTCGGACTTCAATGTTTTCTCTGGTGCTTTTTGCCACCGTTTCTTAGCGATGATGCGCGTTCGCAGATCTTTCCAGAACGAATTAATGATTTACTCACAAGATGTTGGTTCCCTGCGATGAACCATATTTGCGAGTACGTGGGTTTATCTGAAAGTCAGATTGAGCTGCTTACGGAACGGGCATTGGCTTATATTGTGAATGGAAGGTTCCCTCTTGACGCAAAACCATTCGCCTAACCAAAATGTGGTATATCGTGACTTCGTATATAGGGAAATATCGAAAGTAAAATGATAATTCTCGGTATCACATTCCCAGAAACTGACCTTTAGTTCCAGGGTATTTACAGCACCCTTGTCATGGATTTGGTCGGCTATCTTACCACCCCCTACTCAAAATCTCCCGCTTATCTTCTTCCGCCAATACGGTGGCACAGCTTTCCCAATCGATATCTTCTACCCGGTTGTATTTCTCATCAAAAGGGTGTTTCGGATTGACGGATTCGATGAGTTTTTTGGCTTCTGTTATCTCGCCGTTGGCGACGTCTATCCAAACATCTTCCAGTACATCCGGAATCTGTCCAAAGAGGCCGTGGATATCCTCCAGTCGACTTGAAAGTAGTTCATGCACCCGGTCTTCAACCGATCCCAAGTAGCGCATATTATACACATTGATCTCATCGCGGATCTGACCAATACGCTGGATACGTCCTTTCCTTTGTTCTAGTCGTGTAGGATTCCAGGGCAAATCAAGGTTGATAAGCGAACCCAGACGTTGTAAGTTAAGACCTTCGCTGGCCGCATCTGTACCTAACACCAAGCGGATCTCACCGGTACTTACCTTGAGCTTGAGTTCATCCCGAGATTTTTTTTTGAAGATTCCAGACTGCATGATACCGGAGTTAGCACCACCGGCATAGATGCCGATGGGTTCATCCTGGAGCTCTTCTGAAAGTTGCTGCGCCAGCCACCAAATGGAATCAAAATACTGGGAGAAGATGATACAACCCATGGAAAGCCAATCTTTATCTATCAGGTACTCGACAACCTTCTGGTATTTAGGATCTTGATCCTGGCTCGCATCAAGGGCTTTCAAGCAGCGATCAAGGACTAACCTTTCATCGTCCGTCAGGTCTTTCATGTTCTCCGAATTGGCCAGCTGTGCATTGGCATCATCCTCTTCTTCAAACAGTGTAGAATTTGTAAGGTGTTCTTCTTGGCCCCATTCACGAAGCATTTTTTCCGTGGTGCGACGTCCGGCATAGATGGTGCTCCCAATCCGGCGCAAGAGCAGAGTTTTTAAAAACCCGGCTCCTCGCACCCGTTGACTCAGCAAACGGCAGAACTCCTCAGCCGCCTGGTAGGCATCCTGAAGATAGGAAGGTAAAAGAATGGCCGCACCAGGCTCTTCACCAAAAAGCTTAACCCGTACCGGTTTCAAATAGGATTCACCGGTAGAGGGATCAATAGTTTCTTCGAGGAATTTTCGGGTACGCCGGACAATGTGACGAATAAAAGGGTTATGTCCTCTGCCAAAATCCGGAATAATATTTTTCAACCTGGTGATTTCTGGAGGGCGCAAATAGTCCAAGCTGTCTCCGGCAGCTACAAAATCAGTATCTTTGAGGCCCAATTTACGACGTAAATATCTAAAATCACGACCTTCAACCGCAGGGGGTAACGGATTTCTGACCCAACGCCAGGCTTCGCCAAGCTCATTTGGAATCTCGACATCACCCATGACTACCGGAATAGTTTCATCCGCTTTACGCCACCGGCTAATGTCGTTGCCCAGTACAATATCATTATCACATGCCAGAATACTAAGCAGATCCCAAGCCTCAATCGGATGAAGTTGAACTGGGGTTGCGGTAGCGAGCAATAGGCTTTTGGTACGGGGGCTGATATCCCATAAAAACCGCATCAGGTTGTTCGGGTCTGGTTTTTCAAACATGCTTTGCTGATTTACTTTACGGCGGCGGGCTCGGTGGGCTTCGTCAACAATGATACATTCAAAGCACATGTCCTTCAGATGTTCCGTTATTTCAGATCCGGAACTGATTAATCCCTGGGAAACAATGCCGATACGGCGGGGGCATTTCCTGATCGATTCTGGCCCCGTGGCTGGATGGGTTATTTCCTGTTCGTCAACCCACTCTCGCCCTGTCCAACGTGCGGAAGGCACACCCAGCAAATCACGCATTTCATCTTGCCATTGCAAAGTTAACGGTTTGGGAACCAAGATCAAAACCGGTTTATCACCCTGTAAAACCATAAGCATGGCACTTAAGGCCAACTGTACGGTTTTGCCGAGACCAACCTGATCGGCAAGAACAAAACGGGCACCGCTACGTTTGTGAGCTTCATAGGCCAGTTTGATGAAATATTTCTGATGCGCCCAGAGACCATAGTTCTTGCGGTAGACTGGGGTTTCCACAACTCCGGCTGCCGGATCTCCGACTGGATCACCCTTCCATGCCGTAACTTGAATCTCTTGCCGTTGAGTCAGTCTCTGGATATCCTTGACTACAAAATCGCTTAAAGGAATTGCATCAGGATGAAACCAGAGCGTCTCAAACTCCTCTTGCACCCAGTCCACACCTTCTTTTGAATCATCTTCCCAGACGATTTCATAATTGAGCTTCCAGGCAGTTAAACTTTCATTGGCACTACCCATAAAGGAGGTTTTTCGACCATCTTGATAACTAATCACCCCAGCCTTGCCATGTATCAGACCAAAGGTTTTGTCCGGCATTACCCTAACTTCTAGTTTGCCGTTAGTTAATAGATCATACAAACGGGCAAAACGATCTTTACTTCCCTCTCCAAGTTTTTCGGGTTCACCAGAACACCACGATTTCCGCATTGCCTGTTGGGCCGCCTTGGCCGTACCAATATCTCGTTGATCTATATCGGAGTTGCAGACAATTCTAATTTTGCCGTCAAGAGCATCAAGTTGTTCACCTGCTACTTCCAACAAAGAAGAGCGGAAATAGCCTGCAATACGGTCATAGGAGACAGCATCTTTGAGTTTTTCACTGATAAACGAAGAGCCAAGGGCTTGACGTCTTGAAGAGTAACGGGTGATCATGATGGTGTCATTTAAATTCGGCCCTCGTGGTCATTTTCCACGGCACCAGCTAGCCGTAGGGCGGCATCAGCATCTTTTTCCCAATGAGTCATATGGGAGATATGGACCAGAGCAGCAAGGTAATTCAAAATGGCAATAATCTGTTTGCGCTGTTCCCAGTAAGTCGAGACTTCCTCGCGCAACCAGAATAAGCCTTGTTTAGCATCGTCTGTGCGTACCGTCTCGCAGATGGCAAAAAGAATATTACGCAAAGGGGTTGATCCAAACTCGCCACTGCCCAAAGCTGTTCTCTTAAATTCACTACCGGTTTTAAAGCGAACTGCGTTAGCTTGGGATCGACAGAAAAGGTTGGTATAGTCTCGCACACCAAACCCCTTAGCCAGTTCCTGATAGGCCCCAGAACGAGATTCCAAGTGTTTTTCCAGTTCAAGGCCCTTGAGGTAAAGGCGTTCCGAGGCGGACAATACTTTCCAGTACCGCTGCTCTAGACCTTTGGGAATCAAGTGGTCAGAAGCTATCTCGACAGCCCGATCAATGACCTGTTCAAAAGCAGATTTTTCACCGGCTTGACGCTGACGGAAGAGTTCATGCTTGATATCATGGCCTTCAATTTCACTGTAACCTGTCAATACCCGCAGAGCAGCGGCATAGGCGGCCAACTGGTAATCTGTGTCAGCAAAATTTGGATCTTCCTGGTCATCCAAGGCCAGCATCTGATTCAGCTGGTTGCGGACTTCATCCTCAATCTCCGGATAGAGTTCATCCAAAAAGGTGGTTTTGTTGTCGGTTCGTTTGCGAAGGATGAGGAGAACGGTGCCTTGGACGTAGTTACCTTTTTTTAGACCAGAGCTGGTTTCAGTGGCAATTGTCCAGGCCGCAGTTACTCGAAGACCAGCAGCCCAAAGGATCATGGCAAGATCGGCCCAGACCGAAGCGTCCTGATGGGTGAACATAACAAGTTGGAGGCCGTTGTCTGGCATTTGTTTGTTCAGGTTTGCATAACAGTCCACCATGGAACGTTTGAAATCTTCACCAGAGCCACGTACGGCTAGGGCTTTTTTGGTGTCTGTATACCAATGGGGGAAAGTCTTTGGAAGGTGTTTTTCGTACCAAGCCAAAAAGTAATTGGTCAATTCATGGTAGTTGACAGCATCAGCATATGGAGGGTCTGTAATCCACAAGTGGCAAGTCTCACATACGACTTTCCCATCTGTCGGCATTATCTTGTGTTGTTCTTTATTGAGTATTTCAATATTTTTGGAATTCGAGAACAGAAACCAGGCAGAACTGATTTTGCGTAATGGTCTCGTTGAGTATTTGAATATTGGGTTCAATGCTTGGTTTTGAAATGTTTGGTTTCCTTTTTCATTCGCTGGGGAGGTATCCCAACCACATAAGCGAGAGTTCCAATTTGCCAACCTGCCAATACTGAGACGGTTAGCTGTAAAAATATCCTCATTATTTCCGATATTATTTTTTGAGCCTAATTCGTTGAGTAAACCATTCACCAACAACTGTCTCGGATTAAATAAATGATGCCAATGAGTCCAACCTCGTGTTCGGATAGGTTCCTCAGTTTTATCTCCTCCCCTCTCAATCACCCGGCTCGGAATAAATCCTTCCTTCTGCCAATCAGCAAAACGCTCCTTGAGTAGACATAAAACTTTATCTTCTCTGGCCAGATCGTCTTTTTCCACGGGGCAATAATGGCGTCGAATTTTCTCAACTAGTTCACCTTGACGGTTTTCTTCTAAATACGTCTCCACCCAGCGGACGCAGTAAAGCCGTTCCTGAAAAACATCATCGGGTCTTGGAGTAAGATCATTATTTTCCCAGAGCCGCAAACCATAGAAGGTTTCACCATTGACCCGGCGATCACCACGGAGGGAAGTAATAGAAAAAGTTTCACCGGTCTCCGGGCAAATCATCCTGCTATTTTGTACGGTACCCTCTTTGCCCCTGGCCAGAGTTTCTTTATCCGCACCTGCAACGATCTCGATATCATAACCTTGGTGGACATCATTGCGCTTCAACACCGCGCAGACATTGTATTTTTCACTGATAACCCAGGATGGAGCCAGAGGAAGCATCAGCCCAGTAGCTGGGCATCTTACCTCGACACAGTAGAGATAGGCATCAGCCCGCCAGCCCTTGTCGTTATGTTCAATCCCCCATTCAGTTATCTGTTGATCTGCGTCGTCAAAGGCCATCTCCTGAGCTTTTTGAACCTGTTGTTGTACTTTCTCTCCGCCGCCAATAAGATTGATGGAAGCCCAACTTAACAAAGCAGCAACCGGATTAAGGTCAGAGCCATAAGCTTCGCAACCAAGCCGGGCCGCTTCAAACGGCATCGAACCTCCACCACAAAAGGCATCGCCTACTTTTGGTACATGGCCAAAACAACGAATGCCAAGTTCTGCAACAAGTTCCTGTAATGAGACCGCATTGGTGCCAAGATGTTCGTTGATCTTCTGCCATGTCTCTTGAGCTGGCCCTTCAATCTGTTCGGGACGGACACAGAACGTCAATTTTTCATCATAGGACATGCGGTCAAAAACCTTATGCAGCACCTTGTCTTTCTCTTCCTGATTTAATCCAGTTGACCAGAAGCGTTTAGGTTCACCGTCATTGTCATAGGTCAGTGTTTCCCACTCTTCTTCAGTTAAATGAATCTGCAACACTTTAGCCGGAATGGATTTTGATCGTCTCTGCCATAGACCCTCATCGTCCATAGTCATAATTTTGAGAAAGACTTCCCGATCCTTTTGCGGATCACCGGAAACTGGCATCAACAGGCCAATAATGGCAGCCCGCACTAACACCAAAGGTTTCCGGCCCCACCATTTTCCCAACCCTGTAAGAGTCTGACCTAAATTTGCCTTTCTTTCCTTATAACTCTCCTTGGAAACCTTGGAGACAGGAAATTGCTCTTCAATAAAAACCCGGCCATTCATTTATGTGACAGTCCTCTTAAAAATTATTTTTAATATCGTTAGTGGGATTATCGGTCATCCAATAGATCAAACAATCCGCCGGATAAATGCCGACGTTCTGCCGACCGGCTACCTTCGGAAACCGGGTTTTCAGTCAAAGCAAATCGTACCGCCTTACGCCAGCCTTTTCCTTTATCGTTAAGGGCATGCCCGGTGGAGGCGTTAGTCATGGTATAGAGCCACCAGCGTTCTTCCGGTACCAGGCCGAGCCAGTTTCTAACGGCTGTACCAATAAGAAAGGGGTCACATTCCTCAATCGCCCACGCCAGTAGAACCAGCTCTTTGCCCAGGGATTTTTCCACCGGAATCTGCCCTTTCTTAAGCCATTTGCCGGTTTTGAGTCCTTTACCGCGCAATCGGCGATTAAACTCAGCTTTGACCTCTTCGCAAATTTCATCCCAAAAACGGCGAGGGAGAACAACCTTCAGCTGAGCATCATCATTGTTGAAAGAGTAGGAGGTTACACTCTCTTTCGCTGGTTCCTGCCATTGAAAATGTTCAGATATATGGACGCTTGCATCTAGACTACGGGACGCGGGAACGGTCACTAAAAAATGATGTTCACTTTGGGTCGGTACAAACCCAAAACCCTGAACCACTTTTTTATTTTGAGATCTAGTTGTTTCTATTCCAACACTCTCTTTTTCAAGAATCATTGAATGGTTTCTCCAGGTTGTAATTGGGTTTTTGCATCGGCAACCCAATCAAGTAAATCCTGGCCTCGGGCAAAGTTTAGCCTTTCAACACTTAAAAAAAACTGACCACCGTTCATGGCATCCTGGAGACATTTTACCAATTTGGCAAAATCATCACCTTTCAAACCAAAAGTCTCAGCTCCTGAGTAACTAATTTCTTGGGTTTCATCAGTGGACAGTACATCAATGGTCACACCGTATGCAGTCCCTTGAAACTTTTCAAGTCGTTCCATGAAACCGTGGGCATTGCGGGTGGTCAGGTTAGTATGGCGTCGTTTCCAGTTAACCGGTTTATCGGCTTCAATAGTTACGGTCTTGGTAATATATTGTTTGATATTGATAGTTTCCTGGGGAGAAGAAACCCCATCTTGCCGGGCGATAGCCAGAATAAAAGGACTTTCCTGCGAAACCGGAAATGGCCCACTATAGACGGCCCCGAAGCTTTTAGGGTCGGAACCATCGGTGGTATAGCGAATCTCACCTTTGGGATAAGCTTGCAACTCCACCATCCAGTCTTCACCTTGTTGAAAAACCCTATATTTAAGGTTTATGGAATTTTCCCAGGTTTCAGTGGTCCCAGTCCGGTGTTCACCGGAGGAGTCGATGCAAAGGAATCGGGCCTGAAGTTCTCCAATCTTGAAATTATTCAAGGATTCAACCCTTAGGGAAGCTGTAGTGGGTTCGCTATCGCCGAATTCGTAATAAACCGTGTCACCATGAACCGGGGTGATTTTCAAGATTGCTTCACCGGTTACATCATCTCGGCTAAGACGTTGAATCTTGACCTTGGTAGCCGGTGGCGGAAATGGCCCTTTATTGACATAGCCACCTTCGTCGCGCCAATGATCTTGGCTGATGGCCATTCGTTTAAGCGTTTCTAAGGCATCGGGGCGGTGGAACTGCCAAGTGGTTAAAGTTGCCGCCCGACGTTTTATTTCAGACCATTGAGCAGTCTGTTGCCCGGCAAAGAGTCGAGCTTCACATTTTTTACGAAATGTATCACTGGTGGTTTCTTCGGGATTAGCAAACTTTTGTACCTTTTCCAGTGTGTTCTTAATAAGTTCTTCACCATCAAACTGATTATCCTGAAATTGAATTCGGTAGTCAGTTGAGCGAAAGCCATTGGTCGATGGGTAGGAAAGGGTGGTAAAGGTTTCCTGGATAGCACTACGCAGGCTGAGCATGATTTTGTCTCGATTGGCTAGTGCTCGCTGGCGTTGTGGATCGTTATCAGCCAAACGTTCGGCATCAAATTCAGCTAAAATTGCGTTGATGGCTTTATGTTGAGCGGTCTGTTCAACAACCCGGCCAAGGGTGTCAGAATTTCCGGTTAAAAAGATGATCCGGTTTTTATATTCAATATCTTCGGCAAATTTAACCCAGTCAGGACTGAGACGGGAAGTGCTGTCGGGAGTGGTTGTCGGTTCCGTAATGATTAAGGTTACTTTGTCGGCTTCAACATTTATTTCATCCATGCCAGGTAGAATGGCAATCTTCTGATAGCAGTCTTTAAGGTTAGGGGCAAACAGGTTGGCAAGGTGATTGCGCAACTCTTTGATACAGGATTCTTTATTATAGGATTCTGCCAGGGAATGTAGTTTGGCGGCCAGGTTTTGGGTGTTTTTGAAAAACAGACGACCATCTTGACTGCCGTGTAGATACCAGGCTTGGGTAGGCAGGTAGTCAACAATATCTTTCTTAATCCGAGAAATATTACGTCCCGGAGCGCAGAGATAGCCCATAACTTCATTTTCTCGAAGACCGTGGGAGGCCCCCGGAATATTGGCTAGGGACGCTACCAGGAGAAGCTTGCAAACATCTTGGGCATCGGTGTTTGATCCCAATCTCTTGTCCAATTGTTCGGCTACTGAATGACCTTCCTTGGCAATGTCGTGGCTGATGGCTTCAATCAGAGTGGAGTTAATGGTTTTAATCTCGGAAAAGATTTCATCGTTGTTAAGATCTAAGTCGTAGGGATGGATAAGTTTACTGATTTCTGCCCGGCCGTTATCATACATCGAGGTTACGATAACTCGCATCAATCTAATCAGGCCACGAGTCTGTTGAAACCCAGGATTTTCTTTGAAACGGCCATAGAGATCACGAATTGAGAAATGAAAGGGGTAAGATTCAATCAGCTGAGCGGCGTAAGAATCAGGAGATGCGTTAGTAACATCCATTTCCCTGGCATCCCGCACCGCTTTGGCATACTCATTGGCTATGGATTTGATGATTTCAATATTGGGCATGTTTTCAAAGAGGCGAGTTCTTAAAATATGATAAAGTTCATCTCCGTGGGGATTGACCGGCTCAATTCGCAGAGCCGAACGATTTGTCTCTTTGTGTAAGTTGGCAAGGGCCTTATTTATCTGATCCGAACCTCCTTCATAGGAAGCGGTAAGATCGGAAATAACGACGCAGACATTGCTTAACTCAGCCTTGTTTACAGCCACCAGAAGATTGGCAAGGGCTGTGGTTGTGACTACGGACAGGTCGCTGTTACCGATCTCCTTGGATTTGATATAATCCATGTAAGGAGGCAGTTCATCTAAAAAAATTATGGTAGGCTCACCCTGTAACAAATTGATCCAGGCTGTCTCCCCAGGGGCCGCCAACGGTGCATAATAATCATTGAATAGTTCCTTTTTACCCAGTTGATCAGCGATTGCTCCCCAGACACCTAACGGCGTGTCCGACTGCCGACCGTTAAATCCTACAACACGAACTTTGCCAAGCGTTCTCCCTGGTCCATCTTCGCCGAGTACCTGTTTTCGTAAATCAGCATTTTCAGCCAGTAAACCAAGGGCAATCATGTTATGGGTTTTACCCCCGCCCATAGCTTGAGTGAGCAAAAAGGTTGAAGCCTGGTCGCGAGTTCCATCCAGACGACTGAAGGTCTTTTCTAAAAGGGTCTTCATCCCCGTAGTCACAAAATTTTCACTGAAAAAATCTTCAGCGTTAATTTTGCCTTCAAGAAGATCCGAAAGATCAAGAACAACATCCCGTCGATTCTTATTGAAAACACTCTGGCGTGGTGTGCATACATCTTTTAAAAACATAAAAAAGTCCTCAGCTAGTGTGTCAGAGTATGGCTTTTTATAAAAATTATCGGTAATAATTTTACGAGATAGTCTTTTTGTGGATATAGGATTCTCTTACTATATCCAGAACTATAAAACCAATTTTAGTTTGAGCAGTAGGTAGATTTTTCTTCTTTATGGTCATAAGTGTTTAGGTGGACACAGAAACCGCAATTTCAGAGTCGTAATTGAAGCCAACATTTCAACCTGTGAGTTTCTTTTTGAGCTTGATTTTTTTAAAGTATAAACTCAGCCCACTTCAATCATCTCCATCATCTCTTTCTGAAACCCCTCATCCTGCATCAACTTGGTCGCAAGAGCCTGACATAAAGCCCCGGTCAGACCATCCATATTTCCAGATGCAACATTAACAGTTATTCCGCCATCCTCAGATTCTTCAAGGATGAGAGCGGATTGATTGTGTGATAGTTCCATGGTCTATATTTTACCTTTTCACGCCCCTTGTGATTTGCAAAGAGTGGTTTTATCGTAAATGGGATTGAATGTTCAACCAAAGAATTAACAAGATAACCGCAATTTGAAGGAATGCTTTTTTGGTCAAGATGCACACTAAATCAACTGTTTCATAGGTTCTGCTTGGTGAAGTAATGCGCCACAATTAAAAGAAAAATGCAGCTAAAAATAATGGAACGTTCTCAATGCTGGTAAAAAAGTCCAACGCCGACTCAATCCTTATAGGTTGCATTCTTTTGTCGTTAAGTGCCCATGATTGTTTTTTCAAAATACTGTGATAGTAGGTTGTCGGTTGACAAATTGTGTTGCTCAATCGCTCTGTTAATATGGCTTTCTGATAAATTTTTCAAATCTGTTTGGCTGAACCCCAAAATAAATGAACGAGAATTAGTCACTAATGATCTTAGACCATTTTTTCTTAAAATAAATACTTTCTCGCTAAATCCGGTGTTGGATTTAATTTTTTTTGTGGGGATTATCATTGTATGTTTGACTTTTGCCCCAGGATAGAACCTCTTGAACCATTCAATGTTATTGTTGAATTGTCCGGTTTCGCTTTTTGTTATTTCTGAGCGTGTTAACCTTACTTCACTTTTACACTCAATAAAAAGATATTCCCCTTTTCTAACAGCCCATAAATTATCAGGACCAGCCTTCCAGCTTTTATCCGGTCTTTCGGTGTTAAAACCTAAAATGTTCCCTAGTTCATCAATTGCACTTTCAAATTTGTCTGCTTTTGTTCCAAATGATAGTCGAGAAAAAATGTCATCCATATAAACAAGTAAATCTTCAAAGTTGTTAAATTCAGAAATTCTACTTCTAATGTTTGAAATTCTTTCTTGGGGTTTTAAGTTGATTTTGGTAAATTGGTATCCATCAGGAGGCAGAAATAGAGATTTGTTGGTACGGTGCGCTATAACTTGTAGTTCCATGCCTTCCACCCTGTTTTTAGCATACAAATATCGCGACATGTCCTGCAAATACCAACCTTTTTCGTTGCTCGAAAGAGAGCCAGAATGTTTATCTAAAAGGTTTTGCAAAGTGTTTGAGGCATCATCATACTCACCATCGTTAAAAAGATTTTCAGCTTCACGTTCCATTATAATTATTTCATCGGCTTTCAACCTTTCTGTGTCTTCTGATTTGATAGAATCCATGCTTTCGGCGTAGAAATTCTTCCATGGTTCGTCTCTTTTTAAACATTGACCCAATACTGATGCAAGCATCTCTAAGAATGTCTCTGTTTCTTTTTTGTCTTCTTTGGCGAATTTGGCTAACTCTAATCCAATATCAATTTGTTGTTTTGTTTGTGATGATAAATAATCGCGGGAATTACGGTAACGTATTTGTTTTACTAAATCATTACCAAGTAAAAGAACTGCACAGTAATCCTTTTCCCCTCTAACGGCTCTCCCTATTCCTTGCTCGATAGTTTGTGCAGTCTTAATTTTTGAGAAAGTGCTATTGGGGATACAGCTTTCGATAAATTTTTCAGTAATAGTTTCAGTAATAGGCAATGAGTCTACTATTAATATGCGGCATATATTGTCAGGTAAATCAATTCCATCATACTTGGCAGCCATCACAATAGGTGTATCGAATTGACTTGACTTTAACTTGTTTATTTCACTGCGAAAATTATCTTTGTCTACGAAAGTAGCCCCTGTCGCGATCCATATTTTAGTATGCCAATTACTGGGGGTAATCGCTACTACTCCAAAAGATGTGTTTCTCCATTTTCCAACCCAGTTGATAATTTCTTCTCGCGTCAAACTCCCATCTATTAAAGAGGGAATTAAAACCATTTTTTCACCAGACCATTTTTTTTTAAAAGTTAAAGGGGACTCTATTGTTTCTTTATTAAGACCCAAATCACGAATAAAAAATGAATCATTTGATATGGTCGCTGACATATACACCCTGTGGGAAGCATTACTAAAAGCTCCGAATTCATTAATAGGGAGTGTATATGGGGATATTTCAATTTCATTACCAGAGAAGACTGCAAAACAATTTTTGAGATTATTTTTTATTAACTCCCAAGCAAACCAAACTCCTTTGTCTCTATTGTAATTATATTTAGACAGAATTTCTACAGTTTCATCTGATTTAGCTTGCCAATCCCAATAAGGTACGGCAAGTATTGCGTTATGAGAGTTGTTATTTATATCTGCAAACGTTCCAGCCCCTTGTGATTTAAGTGACTCAGAGAATAGCTGTAACAATTCGCTGTAACAATCAGAAGTTCGAGGGATTTGGAATTTACAAGAGGATTTTATCACCTCAATACAGCTGTGCGCATCATCCAATAATATATTGTCTACTGTGATTGAATTATTGCCAATTCCAAAGTTTGAGCTTCTACCATTAAATAATGTGTGGGCATGTGTAATGAGTATCTTCTCTTCATTCGTAAAATCCTCAGGAAGTCCTCCCTCGCTGATGGAACAGTATTGAATGCCAAACTCATCTGCTTGAGTTTTTACTTGATCGGCGAGATATTTGTTCGGACATATAAATAACGCTGAGCCCTTTTTTTGATTTATCTTCGACTGAAGAATTAAGAGACCAATTAGAGTCTTACCTTCACCCGTTGGTAGTTTTAGTATGACATCTTTTTTTTCTTGGTACTCATCAAACCATTTATTCAGCACAGTTTCTTGTACTGGCACTCTAAGGGGTCCTTTATTAGCATGCCTGTCTAGGGTGTCATAGATTTCACAGGGATGAGTCTTCTTCTCAAGTAATTTATTTTGTGATCTTTTTGAAAAATCAATACCCACTTTTAATCCTTTTATGCCTATTATTAATTCAATTTGGTCATAACATTAATATTATCAGGTCTATTTCTGATAAGTTGATATTTAGGTATCAAATAGGTAGGTTCACTTCGTTAGAGTGTTGGCAAAATTTCAATTGACTGACCTTTTTTAGATATAATCCTTATAGAAAGTATCGTAATATCTTTATAGTCATAATGCCGGTATTTTCACAATGGCTATTTATTAATGCATAATTAAAAAACCACTTTTCTCAGGATGATCTCTGTTTTTTAACACTTCTCAGTATTTTTACTCCTGCATAAGCCACAATCCACACATTTCCCCTATTAGAACCCCACCCAGCTATATATATTAATTACTGAAACCATATATGTTCAACCATTTTCAACCCAAACCAAAGGAGGATTATGACAATACAGCTGCCACCCGACAACATTTTTGACCGTATCCTGGCATTTCTCGGCAAGCGCAGAGGAATCATTATGCCGAAACATCTGGATAAAACCACCAACCAATTTGGCCACCACGCCATCATTAAAACAAGAAAGGAGAATTTCCTGAAAGCCTTATTCAAACGTAAGTCCTGAACCACCTCTTCCGTTACCCACTTTTCAAGCCGCTTCATACCCCAATAAAAAACCTGCAACACAAAACCAACAACCAAAATTTATCAAAAGGAGAATGCCTATGCGAAACTTCATTGTTGTCGTGGCTGCGCTGTACCTATTTATATCGATCAGTACGAGTAGTTGCGGTCGTAGTATTATAAAATTGCTTGTCGAAAATCAGAATCAACAGACCGTACAAGTTTGCGAGGGATTTGACGATGCTGAAAAAAATTAACATTAAAATGGCTTTGTTTATTGCTCTGGTGGCCGCCGTAGTAATTGCTTTTCTGGTAGCGGGGTTAGATCCAGCTGTTTTCAATATGTTCTTGGGTGCCGCTATCTTGGTTGCCTTGTTCTTCGTCATGAAACTTGTAATTTCCTTTATACACTTGCCATTCGGCTTTCTGCTCAAGCCTGAGAATTACCTTGTTGTTAGGAAGAGTGAAGTCAGCGGTGACTCAAAATCTAAAAGTCCAGAAAAAGGAGAACAACAATGAACACAGTAATCGCAACCGGTAACCTTGGTAATGATCCTGAAATGTTTTATTCAACTTCAGGTGACCCAATCGCATCATTCAATCTGGCGGTTAAATCAGGCAAGGATAAAACCTCATGGATTAAAGTTACAGCGTTCAAAAAGTTAGCTGAAGTCTGTGAAAGCTATCTTCATAAAGGGGCCAAAGTGATTGTCAATGGCTCTCTTGATCAGGAGAAATGGGAATCCAATGGTGAGAATCGGTCAAACATAAAGATCATTGCCCATACGATTGAATTTATGAAGACTGATGGCAGGGGATTTGATGGCCAACAGCGGGGCGATGATGTTCCATACTAGCCATAATCGAAAACACGTCACCAACCCTATATAGTAATTATAAAGGTTTCGTGAGGTGCTGCTCCGCGCTCAAACAAGTTAACTGTCTAAACTTATAGCTGATTTTATATTATTAGCAGCCTTAAACAATAAAAGGAGAAACCATTATGACCGCTACAGAACTACAAACCAGAACTGAAAAAGCTCAATATCTGCCAGTTATTTCAACCGGTACTGGCGTCTTCTATGTCGAATCAGAAGAAGGGAAAGTCTGCTATCGGGTAGAGATTGATGATCACGGTATCACTTGTACCTGTGCTGATTTTGCCAAGAATGCCAGGCATGACAAAGAGTTTAAATGCAAGCATATATTGTCCATGCTCAATATCGATGCGGATGATATTGCCAAGACTCAATTTCTTGATCGAAGTAAACCTAAATTGGCTGATTGCTGGATCACTAATATCCAAGGTAACGACTTTGTCAAATATGCGGGACTACTCGATTTAGCCCATCAAAAAGGCTTATTAAAGCTCGAAGTGGAGGCCATTCAGTATCCGACAAAAGACAATGGAAACGAGGCTATATGTCGAGCTGTGGCCGTCTCTCGTCTGGGTGAAGTATACACTGATATTGGTGATGCTAATCCTGGCAATACCGCTCCAAAAATTGCTAAACATCTGTTGCGGATGGCCAGCACCAGAGCCAAAGCCAGGGTGTTAAGGGATTTCAGTAATATCGGCATGACAGCCTTAGAAGAATTGGGGGATATAGATGAAGTTAATGGGAAAGGGACAAAGGGCAAGGGTGCAACCGCCAGAAAGGATACCGGCAAGAAAGCGACGGTTACTAACATTGCAGCACAGGCCAAAAAGAGTCCGGACAGTGCAGCGGCTACAGCAACGCCAACGCCACCGGTCAAAGAAGTTGTCAAGCCTGTCGAGCAATCTGAACCGGCTAAGGTTGAAGCAATGCCAGCGCAAAAGAAGGATCAGGCAAAGAAGGTTGAGGAGAAGGTGAGTGAAGTCCGGCCCCAGATG
>Ga0307990_1000590_pt1 | contig 32054 bp, 29 predicted proteins | sample EllFjometagen129_FD_203168 | JGI IMG/M metagenome (GOLD analysis project Ga0307990, IMG submission 203168) | Marine microbial communities from Ellis Fjord, Antarctic Ocean - #129 | ecosystem: Environmental > Aquatic > Marine > Unclassified | place: Southern Ocean | collected 2014-10-08
CGAGAAGAAACATTCACCTTTGAAAACTACGGGTGGACCGAGCACATGTGCCGCAAGTGGGGACAGTGGTTTCCCGATACATCCGAACTCCTGGAGCAGTTCGAGAAGCGAGGGTTTCATCTTAAGGGATGAACGTTTCGATAGCGATCATCCGCACGAGATAGATGCGGAGTGACTCCTCTTGGCATCAGCTAACATAAATAGAGCCATCTGTGAAGAGTTTGAACCGCGCAACTCTCTGCGAGTGTCTGCGGTGAGAGCCTTAAGGAGAGCCTGATGCGGCCTGCCTGCTGCAGTCAGGGAAAACTGCATGTCCGGTTCGACGAGGGGGGAGTAGCACGCAATACATGGCATACGGCTAGTGAGCCACAACGGGGAAATCCTGTAACTGATGTATGCCGAAGCCTAAACATTGTTACCTACTCCTCTACTTTACTGCTCTTTGTCGTGAAATAGCCTTCTACCTCTGTGAGATCCTTGCCTTTCGACCCTTTCTCTTTGCTTACCGACTCCAAACGACAAGAACCTTTTTTTCTTCACGTTGAGCTGATGGGTATTGTCTATCGGCCTGCTGCATGCTAGGATATTGACACGATGCCAGAGAAAGAGCAGATTGGATTGGTGCTTGGAAGCGGAGGAGCGCGAGGATCGGCCCACGTGGGAGTGCTTAAGGTCTTGGAGGAGAACGGGATCAAGCCTGATATCATCGTGGGAACAAGCATGGGTGCGGAAGTTGGCGGAGCCTATGCTGCTGGGGCAGGGCTCGACAAGATAGAAGCAGTATGGCGATCGACCAACTTCGCCAGAGTGTTCAAGACACTTCTGCCCACAGTCCCTTGGGCCGGATGGAGTTCAGGGAGAGATGTCACACGTACCATCCGATCTCTTGTCGGCGACAGAATCATCGAGAGCCTCCCCATCCCTTACGCGGCTCTTGCCACTGACTTGGAAACGGGGCTCCCATTTTCAATCACAAGTGGATCACTTGCCGATGCGATACGAGCGAGCGTCTCCGTGCCGGGCCTGTTCGTGCCGGTGTGGATAGATGGCCACCTGCTGATCGATGGGGGCGTCTCCAACCCGGCTCCGGTTGATGTTGCTCGTGATCTTGGGGCGACAAAGATCATCGCGGTCGATGTCCTCGTTCGGCCAGAAGAGGTGAAGCTCTCAGGCATCCCCGCCCCAGATTACCGTGAGCGCATCCTGGGGATCATCAAGGGGATGGAGAGCATGCACTTAAACGAGGAGGAGCGCCGCAGATTCTATCCGAACGTCTTCTCAGTCCTGTTTCAGATGTCGACGGCTTTTCAGAAACGCGTCAGCGACCTTCTGTTGCAGCTCAATCGACCAGATGTCCTTATTCGGCCGGACTTCTCTCCTGATCCACCCTGCTATAGCAACGTAAAGAGCGGGATCGAAGCGGGAGAAGAGGCGGCACGGCGTGCTCTGCCAGAGATCCTAGCTCTCGTGGGGCGCTAGGACGGTACGCAATCACCGATGAAGCGCGAGATACTCCTTCCATCAGTTCTCACACTGGGAATCGTCGTCATCTCATTCGGTGCAATCCTCATTCGCTTAGTGAGCGGGGCGTCTGTCTTCGCGATCTCCGCATGGCGATTGGGTGTGGCATCTCTCATTCTGTTGCCGATCAGTGTCCACAGAGGGGCTTTGACATCAATCAGCAAGCGCAATCTTCTATTCAGCGCACTAAGCGGTTTCTTCCTCTCGCTCCACTTTATCCTGTGGATCGCATCGCTTGACTACACATCTGTAGCCAGTTCCGTGGTTCTCGTCAGTACCAGCCCCATTTTCGTCGGTCTGGGCGCTCGTTTCTTCATTCACGAGCCCCCTTCTCGCCTCCTGAAAATTGCCATCGCCCTTGCCGTTGGTGGGGCTGCGGTGATCGGTTGGGGGGACATGCGCCTCGGGGGTACGGCCCTGCAGGGAGACCTCATGGCCGTTGGAGGGGCGATCATGGCTGCGGGATACCTCCTCAGTGGCCGACGCGTGCGGCAAGAGGTCCCGCTTTCCGGATACGCACTGATGACGTATGGAACGGCCACTATTCTCCTGCTCATTGTCTGCCTGGCGATGGGGCAGCCACTTGGCGGCTTCTCCCTGCCCGATTACGTATGGCTGATTCTCCTCGGCTTGGGGCCACAGCTAATTGGGCATACGTCGCTCAACTGGGCCCTCGAGTACCTGCAAGCATCGGTTGTGTCGATCGTGACCCTTGGCGAACCTATAGGCGCGACGATCCTTGCCTACATAATCTTCGGCGAAGCGCTCACCCTGACGAAGGGAGTCGGGGGCGCGATCATCCTCGTTGGCATTTACCTTGGGATACGCACTGGCGATAACGCAGTGATCGCTGACTAGGGTTGCCGGAAGAGTGGTGCTTTCAGCATACTGTGGGCAATTAACGGGAGGAACGAATGATAGAGCAGGAACAGGTTGAGCACGGGAAGAAGAAGATCGCTTGGGCGATGGCCCACATGCCGCTTCTTGCACAGTTACGGCACGAATTTGCCGAAGAGAGGCCGCTTGCTGGGCATCGTGTCGGGATGAGCATCCATTTGGAGGCGAAGACCGCCTGCCTTGCTCTTCTCCTGCGGACGGCGGGAGCGGAGCTGGTTGTCACCGGGAGCAACCCCCTCTCCACGCAGGATGATGTTGCTGAGGCGCTTTCAGCGGAAGGGATAGCAGTGTACGCCAAGCACGGGGCCAGCGAGACGGAATACTTTGACGACCTGAGGCGCGTTCTTGCTACCGAGCCGGACCTCATTCTCGATGACGGAGGCGACCTGGTGAACCTGCTGCATAACGAGATCGATCTGGAGATCCGTGGCGGGTGCGAGGAGACGACTACCGGGGTGCATCGCCTGCGGATCCTTGAGCGCAATGGAGAGCTTCGCTTCCCGATGTACGCCGTGAACGATGCAAAGATGAAGTATCTGTTTGACAACCGCTACGGGACAGGGCAATCAGTGTGGGACGGGATTATGCGCTCTACTAACCTCCTCATCGCCGGGAAAAACGTGCTCGTTGCCGGCTACGGTTGGTGTGGACGTGGGATCGCCATGCGAGCTCGTGGCTTAGGAGCGCGAGTTCTTGTGTGCGAGGTTGATCCGGTGCGCGCGGTAGAGGCCGTGATGGACGGTTTTTCCCTCGGACCGATGGAGAAGATGATCGAACAGGCCGACTTTCTCATCACTGCCACAGGGTGTCGAGACGTGGTCACTGAAGGGGCGTTTGCTCGCGCGAAGGATGGGTTGGTTATGGCCAACGCTGGCCACTTCGATGTGGAGATTGATAAGTTGGTGCTCTCCACTCTCGCCACCGAGCAGACAGACGTGCGCGATGGGATAAGACAATTTAAGCTGGGAGACGGCCGTCAGCTCTACCTCCTTGGCGACGGGAGGCTGGTCAACCTTGTTCTCGGCGATGGCCACCCGGTGGAGATCATGGACATCTCCTTTGCTTTGCAGGCGCTGACCATATGCAAGATCGTGAATAGTGATCGACTACCGCCTGCCGTATACGCAGTCCCCGATGAGATCGACGAGAGGGTGGCGCGAATGAAACTCGCGGCGCTCGGTGTTGGGATCGATAGCCTTACGAATGAGCAACAGACATACCTCGGTTTGCCTGTCGCCTGAACGAAGAAAATCATTGAACTTGGGCTATTGCCCGTCTTGAGCGAGTAACAGCTCCCGCTCTAGCTAAGTTCGCCTATGCACATGGATTGAGACATCTTCCCATGCAAGACTCAGAGGGTGAAACCCTTGATAGCATTCTTAGATGTCGAGGTTGATCCTTCCCTAGTAGAGCAGCGGGCGGTACAATAGCACCCAGGGTATATGGTTAGCGTCCAAATGGGAGGAAGTCACGAGCGGACGGATTGAAGGATTTCGTGGTTGACTGATCGGGAGGTCACCAAGTCACCTCAGTTATCTGCGCTTCATTCGTGATCTGCTTATGCCGCTTTCGAGACGTTGCGGGGCACAATGTTGAACACGTACTACACAGTCGAAAAGGGGGGAATGAGTTGAAAAGAGAGTCCATGGTTCGAAGAGCGATGATGTTACTGATCCCGATGCTCGTGTTAATCGTCGTGTTGGGAGTTGGGGGCGCACAGCAGAAGACGAACCCCAATCTCTTTTCCCCGCTTCCGCAAGTATATGAGACGATCAAGAACTACTTCTACCAGCCGGAGAGAGTCGATGATCAGCAAGCCTTGTACGGGGCGCTGAAGGGTGTTGTCGAAGAGCTCGATGATCCCTACAGCGAGTTCTTCAATCCTAGTGATCTGGAGAATTTCGAAAGCAGCCTGGAGGGCGAATTCAGCGGCGTAGGGATCGAGATCTCGATCAAGGACAAGGTCCTCACCGTGATCGCGCCTCTCTCTGGCACACCGGCTGAGGCGGCGGGAATTCAGGCCGGCGACAAGATCTTGAAGATCGATGGCGAGTCTACGGAAGGGATCACCCTCTCCGAGGCGGCGATGAAGATCCGTGGGGAGATCGGAACAGCGGTAACGCTCACTGTGCTCCACAAGGACGACACGCAGGAAGACATCCCCGTTGTGCGTGACAAGATTACCGTTGTTGCCCTGACGAGCAAGCTTGTAGATGACGACAGGATCGGCTACATCCACCTGTCACGCTTCGATAGCAGCGTAACGCTTGAACTGGACAAGGCGCTCGCCAGTTTCGACCTCGACAAGCTCGACGGGATCATCCTTGATATGCGCAACAACCCTGGAGGCCTCCTCTCCGCGGCCATCTCCGTCTCCAGCCGATTCGTCGACAAGGGAGTAATCGTTTCGACAAAGAGCCGCATCTCGGGCGATCAGAACTACTACTCAAGCGGAAACAAGATTCCCGATCTCCCTATTGTCATATTGATTAACGGTGGTACAGCGAGCGCAGCGGAGATCACTGCCGGTGCGATCCGCGATCACGAGATGGGGATCCTCATCGGTGAGCAATCGTTCGGAAAAGGCGTGATTCAGCAGTTGTTCAACTACGCAGACGGATCTGCCCTCAAGCTGACTATCGGAGAGTACAAGACGCCCAATGGATACACCGTGCAGGGCGTGGGCCTGACCCCGGATATCGAAGTGGGAGAGGATGAAGACCCACTGGAGATCGCCACCACGTGGATCGAAGAGCATGCCGGTACCCTAATGCCGATCTCGATAGGAGACGAGAAGTGAGCATCTCGGTAATTGGCGCTGGAGGCTGGGGAACAGCGTTCTCCCGGCTTCTGGCGTTTAATGGCCGTGATGTGACGCTGTGGGCACGCCGCCAGCGTGCGGCGGAGGCGATCGACAAGACGCGAGAGAACGTGGATTACCTGCCCGGGGTTAAGCTTCCGCACAAGCATCTGCGCGTCACGCCTTCACTCTCCGAGGCGATGAGGGCTGAGATCATAATCCTTGCCGTTCCTTCGTTTGCCATGCGTGGCATGATGGAGCAGATTGCCGCGTTGGCTCCCGAGAAGAAGATCTATATCAACCTCGCCAAGGGGCTCGATCGCGATTTGCACCAAACGATGTCTGAGATAATTGCTGGCGCGGTCGATGCACGCGGTGTGTTCACCCTTTCCGGACCGAGCCACGCCGAGGAGGTGGGACGCGACATGCCGACCGCTGTGGTCCTTGCCGGAGCCGATCACTCCCTGGGAAGAAGGCTGCAGAAGCTCTTTTCCACCCCCCGCTTCCGCGTCTACTATGCTGAAGATATCCATGGGGTGGAGCTGTGCGGGACGGTGAAGAACATCATCGCCATCGCCACCGGCATATCCGATGGACTGGGATTTGGAGACAATACCCGCGGGGCACTGATTACCCGCGGTCTGGCAGAGATCGTGCGTTTCGGTCGTGCGTTCGCGGCGAGCGAGAGGACCTTCTTCGGACTATCCGGACTCGGAGATCTCGTTGCCACCTGCACCAGCGAGCATAGCCGCAATCGCTTCGTCGGCTCTCGCATCGGAAAAGGTGAGCCCGTCTCGCAGATCATCGGGAACATGAAGATGGTCGCCGAGGGTGTCTACGCTACAGAGATCGTGCACGTGCTTGCCAGCGAGAAGAAGATTGAGATGCCGATAACGGAGGCCGTCTACCGCATCCTGTATGAGGAGGCAAACCCACGGAAAATGGTCGATGAGATGATGGCTCGCCCGCCGAAGCGGGAGGAGGAGTAACACACTAATGCGGGATTACGATGTCGTCGTGGTTGGTGGCGGACCGATCGGTGCAGTGGCCGCTAGAATTGCCGCGGAAGCGGGCGCACGTACCCTTCTCGTCGAGAAGGGGGATGGATCGGGCGAACCAGCGCGCTGCGCCGGTCTACTCAGTCCGCGTGTTCTCCCGACACTTGGTGCCTCCGATGGTAGCGTCATCCGCGAGATCCATGGTGGAGTCATTCATTCCCCTTCGGGCGTGGAAGTCTCGTTGCATGCCAATGCGGTCAAGGCGATCGTGATAGATCGTGCTGTGCTCAATCAGGAGCTAGTCTCGCTTGCTCGCGACGCCGGGGTAAAGGTGCGTATGCACACCCGTGTCACCTCTGTCCAGCCGGGATCGATATCACTCGTCGCGGGAGGGTTACAGGAAGACGTGAGCACGGGGATGATAATCGGTGCCGATGGTCCAAGAAGCCTCGTTGCCTCCTCTTTCTCCCTTTCACCACCGGAAGAGATGCTCGTCGCCAGCCAAGCGACGGTCGTCGGACCGGTGCGGAAGGGCGATGAGGTTGATATCTTCTTCGGAAGGTCCGTCGCTCCAATGTTCTTCGCCTGGGCGATTCCCGCGCAGGAGGGGAACACGCGTGTCGGCTTGGCCGCACCCCTTGGAACGAAGACAGACGAGCTCCTGTCACGCTTCTTGCAGTCGAACAAGTTTGGACGCGAGGTCGAGCGCATTCAGGGAATGATTCCCATCTCGCTTGCTCTCAATGCAGTTGCCGATGGCGCGCTTCTTGTTGGTGACGCAGCCGGGCAGGTGAAACCATCCTCCGGCGGAGGGCTATACACTGGTGGCGTTTGTGCGCGTATTGCCGGGAAGGTCGCCGCCAAGGCAGCTCTGGCGGGAAAGACGGCAAAGAGAGATCTTGCTGTGTATGAACAACAATTCAAGCAGAAAATTAGTGATGAGCTTCGCTTCGGTCGAGCAGCGCGAAGCCTGCTGAGCGACATCGAAGATGACGCAATTGATGTTATCTTTAGGGCAATCGACCGATCGGAAATAACGGAGTTGATTGCTCATCATGGGGACATTGACTATCCTAGCCGCCTCGTTCACGCCATTGCCTCACGGCGGGACCTATGGCCCACTCTTAGCCCCTTGATTTCCATCCTTGGAGGGATGGACAAGCTCTCGAAAATTGCGCACGCGGCACTTGCCAGTGATAGCTATGCCTACGTATAATAAGAGCAAGACTATGAGTAAGAAGGGACGTTCTAGCAAGCACAAGCGGCTGAAGGCGGAGCACTTCCAGGTGCCCTACGATCGGATTATGATCTACCTGATTGCGGCGTTTGTCTTCTCACTCCCGCTGTTCATCTGGCCAACGGTGACCGAATACGGCTACGGCAAGACGATCTTCGCCATCGTCGGAGTATCGATCCTCCTCGTCTTCTGGGGGATCTCGGCTCTGGCAAAGAAAGAGTGGAAAATTCGTCTCCCATGGCTCGCCTACCCCACGCTTGGGCTGATCGTTGTCTCACTGCTGTCCTTGATCAACGCGACGAACGGTCGTGTCGTGATCCAAAGCATGGTACTCGTCCTCTTCTTCTTCCTGTTTTATCTTATTGTGTCGAATTTTGTGAAGCGCAAGGAAGACGTCGCTCTGATCCTGTATGCCCTCCTTGCCTCAGCCTTTCTCGCTTCCCTGTACGGTTTATTGCAGTACCTGGGAGTGATGCGTGGCGCACAGGGTGGACACGGCCTCGGTGAGGTCATATCCACGATGGGAAACCGCAACTACTTGGGCGGGTTCCTCGCCTATCTACTCTTTCCTATTGTAATCCTGATCGTTCGCCTGAAGTCTCGCATCATGCGTTCCGTTGCAATCGGGTTGATTGCCTTCTCCTTCGGCACGGTGATGTTACTGCAGCAAACGGGGACGATCGTCGGACTGGTCGCAGGAGCAATCACGTTTATTGTTGCGTGGGCAATCTTCCGCCCGGTCGAGCCGATCAAGAAGAACAGGATATGGCTAATTGCCCTGCTGGTCGTGCTTGCGTTCACCTTCCTCGTTGAGGCCCCGTCAGGGCCTCTCAACTCCGTCGTCGGTCTGTCGGTGGACGGTGGCTCATGGATTTCGCGGGTATGGGCGCACAATGCTGGGAAGACCCGCTCTTGGGACTGGTGGGTTGGCTGGGAGATGTTCAAGGATCACCCGTTGTTTGGCGTAGGGATGGGAAACTATAAGCTCAACTTTGTCCCGTACAAGGCAGCCTTCCTCTCCACTCCACAGGGGGCATCGTATAACTTCTACATCCCCCGCGCGGCGCAGGCCCACAACGATTACGTGCAGGTAGTAGCGGAGATGGGGATCTTGGGTATCATCGCCCTTCTTTCCCTCCTCATCATGTTGCCTCTCTTCTTTTGGGTCCGTTTGCGCAGGAACACTGACGAGAGCGATCGACTTGATCTCATCCTCCTTGGAAGTGGCGTTGTCGTGTTCCTCGCACATGCGCTGTTCAGTTTTCCCGCGCACCTCCCGGCATCATCCCTCGTGCTCGTACTTACCCTGGGGATTGCTTCCGCCCCGGCGTACGGGCAGAGCGCGATACGTAAGGTAGCGCTCTCCGGCTGGTGGCTGAAAGGAGCGGTCACTATCATAGTCCTTTTCTCCGTTGGCACCAGTATTGTCGCTGTGCGTGACTACCAGGCGAACATCCTCCTCGGAGAGGGGATCCGCCAATTGCAGATGGGACAGACAAACCTGGCTGAGGTGACTCTGGGCAGAAGTGTGTCCCTTGACTTCTGTCCCCGTCAGACCTACTACTACCTGGCCACAGCTCAGATCAACCTGAAGAAATACGACCAGGCCCTGGAAAGCCTCGAAAAGTGCAGAAACCGCTTTGCCGATGAATCAGTCTATCTGATGCGCGCCAATGTGGCAGTCAACTTGGGAAAGACTGACAGCGCACAGCGCGACATCGATCTTCTCCTTTCTAGCCACCCGCAATTGACTATTGAAGCGCAAGCAGAGTACCTCAGCGCGATGATCTCGTTCCGCAACAAAGACTACCTCGCAGCAACCGCAACGTTAGAGGAATTGATAGAGAAGCATCCCACATTTGAACGGGCGTACATGTCCTTGGGGGATCTGTACCGTGGTCGGGGGATGCCGGTCACCGCCAGAAAGTACATGGAGCAAGCTCTCACTCTTATCGATAAGGCACTCTCCAGGGCGAATAAGCAGCTCTCGGCTGCTACATCGATGCCCGTCAGCGAGTACGGGAAGTTACGTGGACAGATTGACGCGCTCACACAGGAGAAACAGGCGGTAGAACAGGCATTGGATAGCCTCCCCGATACGACCTCTCCTTGAAGGTAGGCTGCGCTCTTTCTATACTGAACAGGCCATGGCAATCGATCGCATCAAGAAGAGCTTGGATTTCATGTTTGGGCAGACGAACGTCCAGCAACTGAAACGCTATTCCCGTGACTTGCGGGAGATAAACACTCTCGAACCGGAAGTAACGAAGCTTTCTGATAGTGAACTTGCTGCGAAGACTCAGGCGTTCCGTAAGACTTTGGAAGAGGCGAAGGGGCGCGAGCAAATTCGCACTGAAGCATTTGCCGTCGCCCGCGAGGCTGCGGTGAGAACAGTGGGGATGCGCCCATTCGACGTTCAGATCCTCGGAGCACTCGCCTTAGATGACCGCAAGATCGCTGAGATGCAGACTGGTGAGGGGAAGACACTCGTTGCCACCCTACCTGCATACCTTAATGCTCTCGTGGGGAAGGTACACGTTGTTACGGTGAACGATTACCTCGCTCGCCGCGACCGAGAGTGGATGGGACCGATCTACGAGTTCCTTGGTCTATCGGTTGGCCTGTTGCAGGAAGGGATAACGCCGGAAGAGCGGAAGGCAGCGTACGCCGCGGACATCACATACGGTACGAATAACCAGTTTGGGTTCGACTACCTGCGCGACAATATGGTCCTCTCCATCGATCAGAAGGTGCAGGGCCCGCCAGATTTTGCGATCATCGATGAGATCGACAACATTCTGGTTGACGAGGCACGCACACCGTTGATTATATCCGGATCGACCGCCGAATCGGTAGACAAGTATCGCAAGTTTGCCACCGTTGCTCGTCGCTTCAAGAAAGACGTCGACTTCGAGATTGACGAGGAAACGAAGCGACTCAGCCTCATCGACGCAGGGATACACAAGGGCGAACAAGCCCTATCGATCGACAACTTCTATGCGCCTGAGAACACTGACTCATTGCATCACCTAGAGACTGCCCTGCGGGCGTTGCACATGTTTCAGAAGGAGAGGGACTACATCGTCAAGGACGGGCGGGTGATGATTGTCGATGCGTTCACCGGCCGCTTGATGCCTGATCGCCGCTACTCTGATGGTCTGCACCAGGCGTTGGAGGCGAAAGAGGGAATGATGGTGCAGCGTGAGTCGCAGACACTGGCCACGATCACCCTACAGCACTACTTTCACCTGTACAAGGGAATATGCGGGATGACGGGCACTGCGAAGACGGAAGAGGACGAGTTTAAGCAGATCTACGGCCTTCCAGTCCTCGTCATCCCCACCAACGTACCCCTTATTCGCGAGGCAAAGCCTGATGTAATCTTCCGCACCGAGAAGGCGAAGTTCGACGCAATCGCCAATGAGATCGAGGAGCTGCACAGTACCGGCCGGCCAGTCTTGGTGGGAACGGACTCTATTGAGAAGTCAGAACACCTGTCGAACCTGTTGAAGAAGCGAGACCTCGAACACACGGTGTTGAACGCGAAGTACCACGAGAGAGAAGCGGAGATCGTCAAGGATGCCGGAGCGCAGGCGGCGATCACCGTGGCCACAAACATGGCCGGACGAGGAACGGACATCAAGCTTGCTGATGGTGTCGCAGACATTGGTGGGCTGCACGTCCTCGGTTGCCAACGGCATGAGTCACGCCGGATCGACAATCAGCTCCTCGGGCGTGCCGGGCGTCAGGGAGACCCGGGGTCATCGCAGTTCTACCTGTCTATGGAAGACGATCTGTTGCGCATCTTCGGCGGAGAGCGCATCGCTGCTGTGATGGATAGATTAGGGATGGAAGAGGGACAGGCGATCGAACACGAGATTCTGTCGAGCGCCATCAGACGCGCGCAGAAACGCGTCGAGGGAAGGAACTTCGATATTCGCAAGCACCTGTTGGAATACGACCTTGTCCTCGCCAAGCAGCGCGAGGCAATCTACGCCCTGCGCGATCGTTTCCTCCTGCCACCGCGTGACCAGATAGAGGCGATCTCCGCGGATGACCTCAATGATTACTTGCACGACTTGTTTGCCGAAGTTGCGGCGAACCTCACCTCTGACTATGTCGATCGCTCCCGCCCCGCTGATGAATGGAACCTGGACGGGTTGGCTCGCTTCCTCTCTTCTTACCTCCCCATCAACAAGGAGTCCTTGGCAGGAAAAGATGCAGACGAGCTTGAGGTGCTTGTGGTTGACGTGTTCGAGCGAGCGCTTGCCAAGCAGAAGGAGCGCTTTCAAGAGCGCTTCCCGCTTATTGCTCACTACATCATTCTTACCACGATTGACGAGACGTGGCTCACCCACCTGTACACCCTCGACGACCTCAAAGAGGGGATCGGGCTCACCGCATACGCTGGAACCAACCCACTCGTCGTATTCAAGCGCGAATCATTCGTGCTCTTCCAGGAGATGCTTGCGCGCGCGGCGCAGAAGATCGTCAGCTCTCTTCTAAACCCGCGTCTCACCGTGCAGGGGGAAGAGCAACCGCAGCCTCAGCGCAAGATGCTCTATGTGCACACTGACGCGGCCGGCTCTACTACCACTACATCCAGCGGTCAGAAGGGGGAGCAGAAGCCCGTGCACGCTAAGAAGACTCCGGGGCGAAACGATCCCTGCCCGTGTGGATCGGGAAAGAAGTACAAGAACTGCTGCGGGAAGGACGCCTAACGTGTCTCCAGCAAGAGCTTGTCATCGACGATGTGCTGGTTGCTGAACAGATCGACAAGATCAATTACCGTAAGGGATTCCTTCTCTTCCCCGCTGAAGTCGTAGACTAACTCACCCTTGTTCATCATGAGCAACCTGTTGCCAAGGGCTAGCGCGTGTTCCATGTTGTGCGTGACCATGATAGTCGTCACCCGCATCCGTTCCACGAATTCCTGTGTCAACAGCGACACCTTGGTCCCGTTGGCCGGATCGAGAGCGGCCGTGTGCTCATCCAACAGAAGGATCTCCGGCTGAGCAAGCATAGCCATGGTCACGGTGAGCGCCTGCCTCTCCCCACCTGAGAGGAGTGAAACTGGGTCATCGAGGCGATGTTCGAGGTCCATACCAAGAGAGAGCATCTGATCGACCATCTCCCTGCGCTTTCTTCGCGTAATCGCCAGCCTCAGTGAGCGGTGTGAACGCTTCGAGGCGAGCGCCAAGTTCTCGGCGATAGTCATCATCGGGGCGGTACCGGCAAGGGGATCCTGCGTGATCCTACCGATCCACCGCGCTCGTCGATGTGTCGGGAGGGTTGTTACGTCTCTATCTTTGACCATTACTCGCCCAACGGTGGGGAGGATCGTCCCGGCGATGATGTTGAGGAGCGTCGTCTTCCCTGCCCCGTTGGAGCCGATCACCGTGAGGAAGTCACCCTTCTCAAGGTCAAGATCGATTCCGCCGAGGGCAACAACAATGTCCTGCCCTGAGCGGAAAGCCTTGCGAATGCGTTCCAGCCTTAGCATGTCTTCACCCTCTTTGCCATTCGCTCGCGGAACGCGGGCACAACAAGAGCAACGATAACGATAAGAGAGGTAACAAGCTTCAAGTCACTCGCTTGGAAGCCAATCACATACCCATAGCGGAGGGCGAACATCACTGCTGTGCGGTAGATCAGCGATCCAATGAGGACACTGGCCGTCATCCACACCATCTTGCGCGAGCGGATCAGCGATCCGCCGATGATCACGGCAGCCAGGCCGGTGACGATCGTTCCTATTCCCATTCCTACGTCGGCAAATCCGCTGTACTGGGCGACGAGCCCCCCCGATAGAGCAACCAACCCATTGGATAACGCCAATCCGGCCACCTTCATTCGTTTTGTATTCACCCCTTGCGCAATCACCATACGCTCATTGTCGCCGGTGGCGCGCAGAACGAGACCAATCTCTGTCTTGAAGAAGAGGACTAAGATGAACATCACGCTAAGCGTGACCAGAGTGACAAACAGAAGGATAGACATGTTTCCCAGGGAGCCAAATCCACCTTTCACAGCATGGATGATCGTATGTGTGCGCAGAAGGGAGATGTTGGGTCGTCCCATGATGCGCAGGTTTATCGAGTAGAGCATGATCATCGATAGGACACCCGCTAGAAGGTCGGTAATCCCCAACTGGGTGTTGAGAAGGCCGGTGATAACACCGGCTAGCGCTCCTGCCGCAAAGGCGATTAGCAAGACCACGAATGGATCGAATCCATGTGACACAAGGAGGGAGGAGGCGATGGCCGCCCCGGTGACGAAGCTTCCATCGACAGTCAAATCAGGGAAATTGAGAATGCGGTACGTAATGAACACCCCAAGCGCCGCGATCCCGTACAACAGCCCCTGTTCGGCTGCGTGAATGAGAATAAGAGCCATCGCTCCTCCTGTTGTGGCTACTTAGCCTGTTCCCAGATAGCGCCGCCGTAGAAGATCTTGCTCGCCTTGTCGATCACCGACTGCGGGAAAGTGAGGCCAATCTTCGCGGCTGCATCGAGATCCAACACAACCTGCGGATTTTGCTGATAGACAACGGGAATCTCATTTGGTTTCGTGCCTTCCAGGATCTGCTGTACGACAGTCCCCGTGAGCAATCCATTTTCGTAGTAGTCAAAACCGCTGGCGAGCGTAACGCCGGATCCAATACTCGTTGGATCGGCAACAAGGAATGGAATACCTCCCTCTTCAGACGCGCCAATCACGGCGGCAATCGCAGAGACAACCGTGTTATCCGTGGTCACATAGAAAGCATCGACACGACCGATGAGCGATTGGGCGGCGACCTGGACATTCGCGCTGGTATCGGCCACGGCCGTCACGATACTCAATCCCAGATTCTCCGCTTCCTTCACCGCCCAGTTCGTAAGGAACTCTGAGTTAGCCTCCCCCGGGTTGTATATCATCCCAATCCGCTTAATCTTCGGGGAGAGTTCCGCTAGAAGTTTCAGATTTGCCGGCAAGTCGATGAGGTCGGAGACCCCCGTGACATTCTCGTTCCCACTCGGGTCGGTGGCACTCGTCACAAGGGCGTAGGCAACCGGGTCCGTAATTGCAGCGAAGACAACAGGAGTTGTTTCGCCTTGGAACACCTGCACCGCCGCTATCGCCGTCGGTGTGGCTATTGCCACTACCAGGTCCACATTCTGCGCTTTGAAGTCCTGTGCGATCGACACCGCTGTTCCCATGTCTCCTTGCGCATTGGCAAGCAGGTACATGACGTCTGTGCCCTCAACGTAACCAGCGGCAGTCAATGAATCGATTACTCCCTGTCGCACCGCATCGAGTGCTGCATGCTCAACGATCTGACAGATTCCGATCTTGATCGACGCCCCACTTACAATCAGCGCAGACATAGATAACAAGACAACCCCAACAATTACCGCCAATAAAACTCGTTTCATTTTGTCCTCCTTGATATGCTTCTCACATTCTCCGTTCACAACCTACTGCTATGTGCTCACCTCCGTGGCAAAAAAATAAAAGACCACAGGCATAACCTGTAGTCCTTTCTGACACTTCTGCGTTGTAGCCTAATTGTTAGGCAAACGCGGAAATGCCAATTCTAAACCAATACCAACGAGAAGAGCGCACATCAACCGAGAAAATCGCTACGTCCTTCATCGCTGTCATAACAAACCCATCATATGGGCACATGCCACGTTTGTCAAGGGCCAGTCCACTGAGATCATCCCAAAGAGGGCAAGAGAGCTACGTATCCCAAATCTGCGACGGGACAACAAAGAGAGGACATTGCCTGTTGTCAGCCTTGCGCATTGATTGCTTCCAGGCGTCCACCGATCCTTCGTTGACAAGCCTACGCTCGTTCGTTATCATTTAGCAAACAGTACAAGAGAGTGCTAACAATGGAAAACACCCTTCCTGAAAGACAACGGCTGATTCTAAAAGAGGTCGTTGATCGCTATATACGACTCCGCGAACCCGTATCATCGCGGATGATCCTCGATGATTACGGCCTCTCTGTCAGCTCGGCTACAGTGCGCAACGATATGAATGACCTAGAAGAGGCTGGGTACATCGAGAAACCGTATGCTTCTTCCGGTCGCATTCCCACAAAGAAGGGATATCGGTTCTTCGTGGATTGGCTCATCGATCTCTCAGAGCTTACAAAGAAAGAGCGCCTAGAGATCGTAGAGGCGTACGAGGTCCAATGCCTTGAGGTAGGAGAGACTATGCGGCAGACTGCCTTCCTCCTAGGGAACATCACCGGATATGGAGGGTTTGTCATTCCCCCGCGCCCGGAGGAGACGCACCTTGATCGCGTCGTCCTCGGTAGAATGGGATCGCGAACGGTCCTGTTGGTAATCGTTTCCGACATCGGCATCGTTGAACATGGCCTCGTTGCGCTTGACGATGACATTTCTCAAGCCGAGATTGAGAGGATCATGGAGATCATCAACACGGAACTGCATGGTGTATCTCTGGATGCGGTGCGTCGTCTTGCCTTGCAGGATAAGTCGGAGGGATGGTACGAGCGGCCGGTACGTCAGGCCCTCCTCGTCCTCGGCCGTTTGCTTGAACGGCGTTCTGGTAAACGTCTCTACTTCGAGGGAGTGCTAAACCTTGTATCTGACCTGCAGGGATCGGTTCCCGATCAGGCGATGGATCGCTTTGCCGGATTGATCCGTGCAATGCAGGATGAGGAGGCATTCGTTGATGAAATCTATAGAGAGGGTAGAGAGAAAGAGGGCCTTGTCGTCTCCATTGGGAGGGTGCCTCGGCCAGGTCTGGAGGAGTTCAGCGTGATCACATCCGGCTATCGACCACACGGAGGAGTGATGGGTGTGATCGGACCAATATGGATGAACTATGGACGGGCGATGTCAGCGCTCAGCTACATTGCCAATCGGTTGGAGACGATCCTCGTTTCATCTTGTCCACGTGGTCCATCAAGGGGAGCGAATAATGAGCAAGAAAGATAAAGACAAGGATAATGACTTACACAAGCAAGACATTAAGCACGAAGAGAAACAACAGCAGCTGTCAGGACAGGACGAACATGGCGCGTCTCTGAGTGAGCAGCTGGCGGCAAAGGGCGAAGAGATTCGTTCCTATATCGATCGCTTGCAGCGGCTGCAAGCGGAGTTTGAGAACTACAAGAAGCGCATGTTGCGCGAGATGGGCCAACGTGAGGAACGAATCATTGATCGAGAGGTTCTCGACTTCATCCCGTTGTACGATAACCTGCAGCGCGCATTCACCAACTACTCGGACGAGACGGAAGCTGCTCCCTTTGTCGGAGGGGTGGAGAAGATCTTCGCTCAGTTTGACCAGATTCTTAAGGCGAAGGGAGTGACACCAATCCGCGCTCAGGGAGAGGTATTTGACCCCAACAAGCACGAAGCACTCCTGAGCGTGGAGAGCTTGGAGGAGAAGAACATGATTCTCGAGGAGTTCGAACGAGGTTACGAAAGGAATGGGCGCGTCCTTCGCCCGTGCAAGGTGAAAGTGAGTAAGGGACAATTAGATACTGAGAAGGAGGAAGAATTATGAAAGAAAAAATAATCGGAATAGATCTTGGTACGACAAATTCATGTGTTGCTACGCTTGAGGGGGGCACACCGGAAGTAATTCCCAATGCTGAAGGAGAGCGTACAACCCCGTCTGTGGTCGCGTTTACCGATTCCGGTGAGCGGCTTGTCGGGCGGCTGGCAAAACGCCAGGCGATTACCAACCCCAATCACACTATCGCCTCGATCAAGCGAAAGATGGGAACAGACTACCAAGTGAAGATCACCATTGACGGGGTGGAGACAAACTACTCCCCGGAACAGATCTCGGCGATGATCCTGCAGAAGATGAAGAAGGACGCTGAAGACTATCTGGGGACGAAGGTGAACAAAGCGGTAATCACCGTCCCTGCGTATTTCAATGACACGCAGCGCCAGGCTACGAAGGACGCAGGAGCTATCGCTGGACTTGAAGTGATGCGTATCATCAACGAACCGACCGCCGCATCGCTTGCCTATGGTCTGAACAAGTCCAAGGAACAGACGATTATCGTCTATGACCTTGGAGGGGGGACATTCGATGTCTCCATCCTGGAGATCGGGGATGGTGTCTTCGAGGTGGTCGCCACCGATGGGGACACGCAGCTGGGGGGGGATGATTTCGACAACCTGGTCATGAACTGGCTAGCAGATGAGTTCCGCAAGGATACGGGAGTCGATCTTTCCAAGGATCCTAGCGCAATGCAGCGTCTGAAGGACGCGGCGGAGGCGGCGAAGATGGAGCTCTCCAGTCGAAAGGAGACAACGATCAACCTTCCGTACATCACCGCCGATGCAAGCGGCCCGAAGCACTTGGAGCAGAAGCTAACGCGCTCTAAGTTCGAGCAGATGATCGATTCGTTGCTGCAGAAAACGGTTAAGATCGTCGACAGTACACTGCAAGAAGGGAAGAAGACGAAGGACGACATCGACCAGGTAGTCCTAGTTGGCGGATCGACGCGTATCCCACGAGTGCAGGAGCTGATCTCCGAGCGCATTCCCGGAAAGATCAACCGAGAGATTAATCCCGATGAGGTCGTCGCCGCCGGTGCGGCGATCCAAGGTGGAGTCCTTGCCGGAGACGTGGACGACATCGTCCTTCTTGACGTCACGCCACTCACGTTGTCGATCGAAACCCTCGGTGGAATCGCCACTCCGCTGATCGAGCGGAATACGACGATCCCGACGGAGAAGACAAAGACTTTCACCACCGCGGAGAACAACCAGCAGAGCGTGGAGATCCATGTTGTGCAGGGGGAACGTAAGATGGCTACCGACAGTAAGTCTCTCGGCAAGTTCCAGCTTGCCGGCCTCCCGCCCGCCCCGCGCGGTGTCCCGCAGATCGATGTCACATTCAGTATTGATGCCAACGGAATCCTCAACGTCACGGCAAAAGACAAGGCGACAGAGAAGACCGCATCGATCACGATCACGGAGTCGTCGCGCTTGGACGATGCGGAGATCGAGAAGATGCGCCACGAGGCTGAGGAACATGCCGAAGAGGACAAGAAGCGTGCCGAAGAAGTGGAAGTGCGGAATCAGGCCGATCAGCTCGCCTACGCGGTCGAGAAGAGCCTCTCCGATTTAGGAGAAAAGGTTCCGCAGGAGAAACGAGGACAGATCGAGGACCAGGTCCGCCGGCTACGGGAGAAGCTGTCGCAGAATGCATCAGTAGATGAGATTAAAACGGCGTTAGACGAGCTGTCCAAGAGCTCACAGGAGCTCGCTGAGCAGGCATACAAGCAAGCAAGCGCAAGCAGCGATGAAGCATCCGGTGCCGATAGCGCACCATCCGCGGAAGAACCGGGACCTGATGGCTCTGACAAGGATGACGATGGCGGGTATGTCGACGCGGAGTACGAGAACAAGTAACAGCCGCAAAAGGGGAAAGCGTGGCCAAACGCGATTATTACGAGGTGCTCGGGATCTCGCGTGATGCGAGCCCCGAGGAGATAAAGCGTGCCTACCGCAGAAAGGCAAAGGAACTACACCCGGACAAAAACCCGAGCGCACGCGCTCAGGCCGAGGAGAAGTTCAAGCGGGTTGCCGAGTCATACGAAGTCCTTTCCGATCCGGACAAGCGCGCACAATACGATCGCTACGGCCATGCTGGCCCGGTACAGGGATTTAATTTCGGCCAGACAGACTTCAATCGGGCGCGGCAGGCGTACTCCGAGTTCGGTTTTGGTGGAGTGGAGGACATTTTCGATCTCTTCTTTCGCCAAGGGGGTGGCGGGGCTCGCTCTGGCACACGCAGGCAACGTGTGGTTCAGGGAGAGGACATCGAGTACAAGCTGCGGATCACTCTGGAAGATGCCGCCACCGGGACGAAGATGAAAATCGCTGCTCCTCGACTCATCAGCTGTGAGGTCTGTCATAATAGCGGAATGGAGCCGGGGACATCGAAGCGCAAGTGTTCTACCTGCCACGGGCGTGGACAGATCGAGTACCGCCAACAGAGCCTTCTTGGAAGCTTCGTCAACGTCACAGTGTGTCCTGAGTGTAGAGGGAGTGGAGAGATCATCGAGCATCCCTGTCACCATTGCCATGGCACCGGACGGGTGAAGGAGAAAAGCAAGATCTCGATCACGGTCCCCGCTGGCGTCGACCGCGGTTCTCGTCTGCGCCTTAGGGACCAGGGGAACGTGGGACCAAACGGTGGTCCTGCGGGGGATTTGTACATTGTGATCGAGGTTATCCCCGATCCGCGTTTCCGACGCGAAGGAATCGACATCCACTCCACCATCAGCCTACACTACCACGAGGCTGCTCTGGGAACGAAGGTGAGAGTGGATACGCTGTGGGGACATGAAACTATCTCCATCCCTGCCGGGACGCAACCAGAAGCAATCGTCCGTTTACGGGGAAAAGGGATGCCGGATCTACACAGAGCGGGACGCGGTGATCACTTCGTCAAGGTAAATGTGACTGTACCTAAGAAACTCTCCGCAGCACAACGCCGCACCGTGAAAGAATTGGCGAAGGTTTTCCCGTCAAGTAACGGTGACACCTAGGCTCGCCCGCTGATCTCCACCAGCACTTCCTTGATCAGTTCTATCGCCTGCCTGCGATGACTGATAAGGTTTTTTTCCTCCATCGTCATCTGGGCCAAGGTGCGCATGTACCCATCAGGGATGAACAGAGGATCGTAGCCGAATCCACCCCTTCCGGCCGGACGTTCGGTTATCTGCCCGGAGAGGTCTCCCTGACGCACGTACTCTCGCCCATCGACAAGGTGCAGGGCGACAACGATGACGAAGCGAGCCCGCCGATCAATGATCCCACGCATCCGTTCGAGGAGAAGGGCGTTGTTACGTTCATAGTCAACCGGTTCTCCTGAATAGCGCGCCGATCGTACGCCTGGGTCTCCCCCGAGAGCGGCGACTTCTAATCCGGCATCGTCGGCAAGAACTGAAAGCCCTGTCTGCGTGGAGACTGCTCGCGCCTTCAGTAGCGCGTTATCGTGAAAAGTCTCTCCACTTTCCTCGACCTCTGCAAACGGGCGATCAGCAACAGAAAGGAGCTCCAAGCCGTTGGTATCGGCTAGGAGCTCCTTCAGTTCTCTAATTTTCCCCTTGTTCCTCGTTCCAAGGAGAAGGATCATTCAGCGACAACAGGACGTAGGTTCAGCGTATCAGCAAGGTGACATTTGACGAAGTGCTCATTCCCGAGGTCGCGATAGATTGGCTCCTCAGTTTTGCAGATCTCCTGCGCGTAGCGGCAACGCGGGTGGAAGTAACAACCGGACGGGGGATTGACCGGGCTTGGAACATCCCCCTCAAGGAGTATTCGCTCCACGTTGTAGTCCGGATCAGCAACAGGTACAGCAGACATTAGCGCCTCGGTGTACGGGTGCTTTGGATTTCCGAACAACTCTTCTGTATTTGCAAGCTCGACGATCTTCCCGAGGTACATTACCGCCACACGGTCACTTATATGCTTGACTACGGAGAGGTCATGTGCGACAAACAGGTACGTGAGGCCAAACTCCTCTTGCAAGCTCTCCATCAGGTTGAGCACCTGAGCTTGGATGGACACGTCGAGTGCGGACACCGGCTCGTCAGCGACAATCAACTGTGGGTCAAGGGCCAATGCACGTGCAACACCGATGCGCTGTCGCTGTCCACCGGAGAACTCATGTGGGTAGCGCTTCATGTGGTCTGGCTTCAGGCCGACCGCGGCAAGGAGCTCTCGCACACGTTCCTCGCGTTCTTGTCCCCTGGCAATCTTGTGCACAAGGAGCGGCTCCCCCACGATCGATCCTACAGTCATACGTGGGTTAAGTGAGGAATAAGGATCCTGAAAAATGATCTGCATGTCGCGGCGCAACGCTTTCAGCGTCTTGCGCGATGCCTTGGCAACATCGATCTCTCTGTAGCTACCGTCTGTGCCGAGCCTCTTACTCTTGAAGACGATTTGTCCTGCTGTTGGCTCAATCAATCGAAGGATGGAACGGCCGGCTGTCGTCTTTCCACAACCGCTTTCCCCAACCAAACCAAGAGTCTCTCCCTCTTTGATGTACAAATCGATGCCGTCGACCGCCTTTACCTGCGCCACGACACGCCGCAACAGCCCTTTACGCACCGGGAAGTGCTTCTTCAGGCCTTTAACGTCCAGTAGAATGTTGTCAGAAGACAAGCGCAATCACCTCTTTACGTATATAGCCAGCAGGAGACCAGGTGTCCAGGGGCTTCTTCTTTGAGCGTTGGTACCTCTCTCTTGCAGATATCCATTGCGTGCGGACACCGTGGCTCAAACCCACAACCGGCAGGAACATCGAATGGATCAGGCACCACACCCTTGATCGGGATGAGGCGCTCCTTCTTAGTTGTCGTAAGGGATGGAATGGAGTTCATCAACCCTTGTGTGTACGGGTGCTTGGCATTGTGGAAGATCTCGCGCACCGTCGCTGACTCGACAATCTTTCCCAGGTACATGACCACAACATCATCAGCCATATCAGCGATGACTCCCAAGTCGTGCGTGATGAACTGGATCGACGCCTTGAAATCACGCCGCAAGTCGTTCATCAAATCGAGCACCTGCGCCTGAATCGTCACATCAAGTGCGGTTGTCGGCTCATCGGCGATCAACAGGGAAGGGTTGCAGGACAGGGCCATGGCGATCATCGCTCTTTGCCGCATTCCACCGGACAGCTGGTGTGGGTACTCGTCAACCCGTTGTTCTGGCACAGGTATCCCCACTGAGTGAAGCATTTCAATCGCTTTTTGCTTTGCCGCATGCTTGCGTAGATGTTGGTGAAGTATGATCGCTTCCATGATTTGGTTTCCGATAGTGTACACCGGATTCAGGGAAGTCATCGGCTCCTGGAAGATCATCGCGATCTCGTTTCCGCGAATCGATCGGTACTCACGACCCTTCGTGTTCAGCTTCGTAAGATCAGTCTCTTTGCCATTTTGGGAATAGATGATCTCGCCTGCAGCGATCTTTCCCGGGGGACTCTGGACGAGGCCCATGATGGAAAGGGCGGTCACTGATTTTCCGCATCCACTCTCTCCCACTATACCAAGTGTCTTCTCCGGTTCGATGGTAAAATCAACACCGTCTACCGCCCGCACTACACCATCTTCGGTGTAGAAATACGTTTTGAGTCCTCTTACATCAATTAGCGGCACCGACCTTCCCTCCTTCGTACAAATGATCTACATGACCGACAGGACAAAACCGAGAAACATGAACACCCCTGCCAGGATAGAAGTGGCGGTGCGCTTCGGGTCCCTTGTTTCGTCGCGTCCGAATACAGTGCTCGACATCCCAGAACCGAATGCACCACCCAGTCCGGAATGTTCGCTCATCTGCAGCAGAACCAGCCCTGTCATGGCAAAGCAATTCAGGAAGAACACAATCTCTAAGACCAGTCTCAACATGCGATACCTTTCCCTCACTCGTGATTGTCGCGCCATCAGTCATTTGGCGCACCTAGCGAAGCATTATAGCATGAAACATGGGCATGCACAAAGAAAGGACTTTCTTGCACCTGACCTCGGGTTTCCTTATGCTGTATCAGCGATTTTGAGTGTTGGAACAGGAGGTCTGCATTGCGCAAGCTCATCGTGGTAAGTGGTGGAGTCATCTCTGGACTGGGTAAGGGGGTCGTTGCTGCATCGATTGCCCTCATGTTCAAAGTGAGCGGTTATCGCGTCAGCCTGCAAAAGATCGACCCCTACGTAAACGTCGATGCGGGAACGATGAATCCCTACGAGCACGGCGAGGTGTTTGTGACACACGATGGTAAGGAAACAGACCTGGACATCGGTCGCTACGAGCGTTTCCTAGACGAGTCTCTCTCTGCAGCCAACTACATCACCACGGGCAAGGTCTACTGGAACGTCATCCGTCAAGAGCGCGCGGGTGCTTATCTCGGCCAGACCGTGCAGGTAATTCCGCATGTAACCAATGAGATCAAGCGACTGATCAACCTCCCCATGGAAGAGGGAAACGCGGAGATCAGCGTGGTCGAAGTGGGAGGAACCGTGGGCGATATCGAGAGCTTGCCGTTTCTCGAAGCTCTCCGTCAGTTGAAGGATGACCTCCCGCGGCAGGACACGTTCTTCATTCACCTTACTCTCCTTCCACACCTGGCTAGTACTGATGAGATCAAGACGAAGCCAACGCAACACAGTGTCAAGGAGCTACGCGCTATCGGCATCCAGCCTGATGCCATCGTCGCTCGCTGCGACCGCTCCCTTTCCGATTCGGTAAAGCGAAAGATCGCCCTGTTCTGCGACGTAAAGGAGGAGAACGTCATCGACGATCCTGACCTGTTCACGATCTACGATGTTCCCTTGCTCTTTGCCGATCAGGGAGTCGACCGCCTGATTGCCAGAGGACTGGGCTTGAAGGAGCGTGTGGCGAACCTTGACAGGTGGAGAGAGCTCGTCTCGGTTCTCCATGCGCCGCAGAAGAAGGTGCGCATCGCCATCGTTGGTAAGTACGTGGAGCTGACGGACTCGTACATCAGCATCAAGGAGGCGCTTGTACACGCGGGGATGCACCTAGGCGTGCAGGTAGAGATCTCGTGGATCTCTGCAGAGGAGATAACCGCCAAGGGCGAAGCGGAGTTGCTGCGTGAAATAGACGGCCTGTTGATACCGGGTGGGTTTGGAGACCGCGGCGTCGAGGGGAAGATCGAGGCGGTCAGATATGCGCGCGAAACGGAAATTCCGTTCTTTGGAATCTGCCTGGGCCTTCAGTGTGCGGCGATCGAGTACGCGCGTGATGTGCTTGGGCTCACGCAGGCAAACAGCTCCGAGTTCGATCCGGAGACCCCCGATTCGGTGATTGACATCCTCGGAGAGCAAACAAGCGTCACCGACAAGGGAGGGACGATGCGCTTGGGCGCGTACGAGGCCGTGCTGAAAGAGGGCACAATCAGCAGGGCCTGTTATGCACAAGAGCGCATCCATGAACGTCATCGCCACCGTTATGAGTTTAATCCTGTTTACAGAGAGCGTTTCGAGGAGGCGGGAATGCACGTGGCGGCGACATCACCGGATGGCCGCCTGACGGAGATCGTCGAGCTGGAAGGTCACCCTTGGTTCGTCGGGGTACAGTTCCACCCGGAGTTTCGCTCGCACTTCCTCTCTCCACACCCACTCTTTACTGGTTTTGTGAAAGCATGTCTGGCAAACGGATCTTCCTCTTCTTGATCCTGGTTGGGACAGGAATCGGGATATGGGTTCTGCTATCCTCGCCCATTCCCGAGGGGACGTCTGCGCTGTCGCAGTCGAGCGGGATATCTCTTTTCTGGTATGATGAGCAGGGAAAAATCACGTGGGCCGTGCACGCAAAGACAGGAGACATGAAAAAGGGAGAAGAGAGCACGCTGTATGGTGTCTCGCTCTCTTTCGTATCTGGAGGCGAGGATGAGGTCAAAGCGGAGTGCGATACCCTCTCCTACTCGGGCGATGAGGCCAAACTCACCGGGAACGTCGCCCTCACCGAGGTGGGAGGAATCCACCTTGTTACCGAGAGCGCCGATTGGGACACAACGACGCGCGAGATTAGCTCATCAGACGTAACGATCGAAGTGCAATCGGGATCCCTTACGGCTCCGATGTTCCGCTACCAGACAGATGAGCGGCGGGCAGTCATGAGTGGCGGGGTACACGCCACGGTTGATGGGGCGTCTGTTCTCACGGTTGATGGTGATGACGCGGAGGCACATGCCGATTTGATCAGCATAACGGGTAATGTGCACGTGTACGTGAGGGACGAGACGTACACCGCTGATCGCCTTGAGTACTCCCCTAAAGACGATGTTACGACGCTTTCGGGGGGGTTGGTTGGCACGCTTGAGCACGGGGCGATTACCGGCGATGAGCTAGTCATCAACAAGAATGAGATATCAGCGAGCGGAGGCGTGCACATCAGCCTGGCGAACGGCTTTTTCGGAGGTTCTGATGGCACTTGAGGCAAAGGATCTTGTCAAAGAGTACTCACAGCGCCGCGTCGTTGACGGAATAAGCCTTGCCGTCGAGCCGGGAAGGATCGTCGGCCTATTGGGGCCGAATGGTGCCGGCAAGACGACCACATTTCGCATGATGATCGGGTTCATTGCCGCCGATGGTGGTCGAATTCTGCTTGACGGAACGGACATCTCGCGCCTTCCTTTCTATAAGCGTGCGCGGCTCGGGATAGGTTACCTCCCACAGGAGCCGTCCGTCTTCACACGTGCCAGCGTTGAGGAGAATCTCAACCTCGTCCTGGAGACCAAAGGAAAGATCGCACACCTGAGCGAACTGCGCGAAGAGATCATGCATGAGTTCGGTCTCGACAAACTCAGCATGCGGCGCGCGGGGAGTCTCTCTGCTGGAGAGAGGCGGCGCCTGGAGATTGCACGCTGCCTAGCCACCAATCCGGCGTTCATCCTCCTCGACGAACCGTTCTCCGGGATCGATCCGATCTCCATCGCTGATCTGCAGGAGCACGTGACTACCTTACGCGAGCGCGGCATCGGCCTTGTGGTGACGGATCACAACGTGCGTGATACCCTTTCAATCACCGATTATGCGTACCTGATGAACGAAGGGCGCATGATCACTGAGGGTACACCGGAAGAGATCGTTAGTGATCCCCTTGCTCGTCGCTTCTATCTAGGGGAGGGGTTCCGGGCGTAGTTCGTTCGTAGAGGTGTCGGGAGAGGACAAAGATGAGAAACGTGGCGATGAGTATCGCACTGATCACGTGCGCGGCACGAATTGACCCGAACCACAGGCTGTCTCCCCGCGTGAAGCTGACAATCGAGCGATCGATTGAGTATAGGATGAAGTACGTCGATGTGAGGAACCCGTCTTTGTAGCCTCGTTTTCGCAGCCGCCACAACAACGAAAAGATCAACAAGTTTAGGATCATCTCGTAGATCATTGACGGGTGTGTCGCCTGCCCGGGATAGGCCATCCCCGCTGGTGAATTGGCAGGGAAATGAATTCCCCAAGGTAGTGTGGTAGGAATACCATATGCGTCACCGTTCATCAGGTTGCCGATGCGGCCGATCGCTTGACCGAGGATCAGGCTGAGAGAGATGGAGTCGGTGAGTGCCCAGAAGCGTATCTGCTTCCTTCGGGCAAAGAGGAACACGGCAAGGGTTCCACCGATTACGCCGCCGTGGATCGCCAGTCCTCCCTGCCAAATCTTCACGATATCCGCAGGGTGACTCCCGTAGTATCCCCATTGGAAGGCAACGTAGTAGATGCGTGCGCCGATGATCGCCGCTGGGACCATCCACAACAGCAGGTCAAGAAGGTCATCGGTTGAGACCAACTTTCCGCTTGCCTCGCACATCACTGCCTTGCGTTTGACCTCACGCGAAAGAATGAACAGACCGAGCGTGATAGCGATTACATACATCAGTCCATAGTAACGTATAGTGATCGGACCGAGCTGTACCAGAATCGGATGCATGATTTCCCCTCACGTGACGATATGATTACAAGTATATGCAGATTTCACGCAAGAAGAAAGCTCTTCTCGGAGTTGCAGCCGGTGCGGGGATGGCGCTTGCCATGCCCGGGTTTCCGTTCGGTCCACTAGTGTTTGTTGCGCTGATTCCGCTTCTGTTCGCCTTGGAGGAGGGAAGCAGCTTTCTGCCTGCGTATCTTGCCGGGCTTACCTTCTTTCTTATCAACATCAGGTGGCTATTCACCCTCGCTCGTTTTGACTTACTGGTCATTCCCGGTGCGTTTCTCCTCTTCATCTACCTTGGGCTCTACTTTGGCTTGTTCGGGATGATCGTTGGCCTGATCAGAAGGGGATGGAACACCGATCGATCGCTTCTGATAATCGTTCCCGTTCTCTTCACCCTGTTTGAGATCCTACGGAACATCGGGCCACTTGCGCTTGGCTTCTCATCCCTCTACCAGTCGCTCTATCGGTTTTCTACGCTTATTCAGCTTGCAGCATACCTTGGGCCGTGGAGCATCACTGCAGTGATAGTCTTCGTGAACGTTGCCCTCTACCTTGCCATTCGCAGGAGGCGGCTCGGGTACGCCATTCTTGCCATGGGGGCCGTTGCGACGTTGTTCCTTGTCTCCTTGTTGCCAGTGGCTGACGACGGAGAGGCGCTGAAGATCGCCATCGTCTCGTCGCAGGTATCTCAAGAGGAGAAGCTCGATGATCGGAACCTCCTTTCGCTCCTTGATCACTACAGTACTCTTGGGCAGAGTGCAGCAGCGCGTGACCCGGACCTGATCATCTTTCCTGAGTCGATCCTCCCCGGCTACATCCTGCGCGATGATCGACTGCTCTCGACATTCACCACCCTGGCGGAACAAGAACACGTGGAGATCCTCCTAGGAACAGGTGATTACAACCACGGGAAGATCTACAACAGCATCGCCGCCATCACGCCGCAGGGCGATGTTGTTGGGACGTACGACATGGTTCACCCGGTCCCGTTCGGTGAATTCATCCCTGGGAGGAGTTTGTTGGAGAGGATCGGGCTGAAGCCCTTCATCGATTCCTTCCTCCCACAGGAGGTCACACCGGGAGGTTCGTACTCACCGCTTATGGGTGTAGGGGCGCCGATCTGCTTTGAGTCAACCTTCCCCAGTGCAAGCCGCGCCTTTGTTAGAAACGGCGCGTCGCTGCTGGCGATTGTGACTAACGATGCCTGGTTTCCTGGAAGCTCGGAGCTTTCCGCTCACTTTGCCTGCGCAGTCTTCCGCGCTGTGGAGACGCGCCGCTACATCTTGCAGGCAGCAAACGGGGGAATATCGGGGGTGATCGACCAGCAAGGGAGGATCCTTAGAGAGCAAGAAGAAGGGATTATCGCTGCAGAAGTAACACGCCTGACCAGTGAATCGTTATATTCCCGATATGGAGATCTGCCACTCCACATGTTATTTGGCATTGCTGTGTTGATTGCGGGAGTGATGGAAATGCGAGCAACCCGCAAGGGGCGGGGATAAGCCCGCCCCTGTTAGGCTTGGTTCTACCGTTTTGCTGCTGGCATTATGTCGTTGTCAGTCGTGTTCGTCAGCTTAGTAACACTACCGTCAGCAAACGAGACCTTGTAAATGTTGTAGCCTGTTGTCTCTTCTCTAGCAAAGACGAGGCCGGTTTCATCTTCCAACCAGTACGGAGAGAATTCATCATCTCCAGAAGTTATGGAGCCTGCGGTGACAGAGCTAGACACGAGGCTATTCACATATGCCTCCAACGTCTGTACTCCGGTACCAGCGGCATCCATAACGTAGATATTGATCGCTGTGTCCTTGTCGGTGGAGAAGGCGATCTTAGTCCCATCGGGCGACCACGCTGGCTTGGAGATCCCGGCATTGGTCGGGAGGTTAAGTGCGGTGGCAAGTCCCGTGGGAAAGCTAGCCGGCGAGGCGTCGCCGTCGTTTCCAGTGGAGTCGTACAACGTCGTTAATACGCCTGCCGCAGTACGCTTGATGATCGCGCTCCCTCCGGCGGTCGCTGTTCCATTGTGCTTGACGCCAGAGACGAACACCATGTCATCGGAGATCGGCGAATACGCCGGTGCGATTGCCCACGAGGGGCTTTGCGCCGTAAGCTTTGCTTGGCTTCCGCCACTTGCGGTCATGGTCCAGATTTCCCACGTGGAAGCGGATGGGGTCTGCGCCGCATTTGATGCATAGGCGATCTTCGTGCCTTGGTATGACCAACTGGGCTCGATCTGGTTTGAAGCAGTCTGCATCGTGAGCTGGTAGGCGCTTTGGCCATTGATAGTCATCGTCCAGATGTTCCAGGAGATTCCGTCTTCGGCGGTGTAGGCGATCGTGTCGCGCGTCCCCTTGACGAGGTCGGGGAACAGTTCATCGGCTGCCGTATTCAGTACAATCCCCGCATCCGTTCCGTCCGCGTGCATCCGCCAAATGTCATAGTCGCCGCCTCGATCACTGGCGAAGGTAACCATGGCCGGACCGATGGTGACAGTGTCAGTATCCTTGTCGGTGCGGCCGTCGCTATCGGTAACGGTGAGGGTAACAGTATAGGTACCATCCTCCGTGTATTCATACGTAAACGTTGTAGTGGGCACAACAGTCCCCGTAGCGTGGGTTGACCCGTCCCCGTAGTCCAAGTCGTAGGTCGCGATCGTTCCATCCGGGTCGGTCGACCCGCTGATGTCGAAGGTGACCGTCACTGGCACCTCTTGGTCATTTGTGGGGGCGGTGACGACAAGCAGTGCGATCGGCGCCTGTCCGAAGAATCCCCGGCAGGCAGCGAGCCCCACCATCAGGCCGATCAGCAACAGTGCCGCAATGAGGACCTTTATTTTTCCTCGCGTAGCCGTGTTTCCCGTTGCAGGCATTTGGTAAACCTCCTTATCAATATTAGAGCTTCTCTTTAAAGAGAGTGCTGTCTTGATCCCAGTCTACATCTTGTCCACCTCATTGTGCGATGGACGACGGCCAACGGCAAGGGGCAGGTTCGTCTCGGGATGAGGTGACCGATGTCGATGACGAAACATTTCTAGGACGACGGGTGTATAGTAGTGCGGAGGAGGGCGAAGCGTGTATCACGTTCAGGATGAGGTGAGCCTATTGAGAGCATCACTAACGGGAGAGACCGATGCGTGGGGAGAGGTCGTCGTGCGCTACAAAGAGGCTGTGTTCGGTCTCTGCCTCGGCTTCCTGCGCAACCGCGCCGATGCCGAGGACCTCACCCATGATGCGTTTATCCGCGCATATACCAACCTCCATCGTTATAAGCTGGAGAAGAAGTTCTCCACTTGGCTGTTCACGGTGGCATCGAACCTGTGCCGAAATCGCCTTCGCTACCGGCGTTACCATCCGGTCATTGCCCCTCCGGACCATGTGAACGGAGGAAACGATCCAGCGCGCATTGTCGCTTCCGAAGACCGGGTAAATGCGGTGCACGCAGCCGTTGATCGTTTGCCGACAAGCTACCGTGCTCCGCTTGTATTGCGCTACTACAACGAGCTTTCATACAAAGAGATTGCTGAGGTTCTCTCCCTTCCGGAGGGGACAGTAAAGACAAGGATTCATCGTGGTAAGTTGCTACTAAAACAAGACATGGAAAAAGACGGGGTGGTCTACCATGAGAGTGGATAGTCTGGATCAGGCGCTCTCAGAGACACTGCACCAGGAAGTGCAGGAAGAGGCGTACTGCATCGATCGCTTGGAAGAGCGAGTCGTCGCGGAAATAGAGGGACGCATTCCGAGAAGGGGCTTAGTTGACTTCTTCCGGCGAATGCTCGCTCCAACACGTGGTGTACGCATTGGACAATTGGCGACGGTCGGGTTGACAGCGGTTGTCTTCCTGACGCTGGGTGTGTTGCTTGCCGGGAAGATTACTTCTCCTCATCAAGCAGTACTTACCCCGGTGACGGCAAGCGTCATCAGCGGTCAGAACCAGGTGTTGTTTGTCATGCCTGCGCCGGGAGCAAATAGTGTAAGCGTTGTTGGAAACTTCAACGGATGGGAGGCAACCCCCCTTGCCGATGAGAATAGCGATGGAATATGGACGGCGAACATTCCCCTTCCCGATGGCCGCTACGAGTATGCGTTCGTGGTTGACGGCCGCTGGTGGGGACAAGATCCACTCGCTGATGGATACGTCCACAGCTTCGGAGAGTACAACTCCGTACGCTACGTGGGACAGGCAGGAGAAGGGGCATGAGGTCCTTGCTGATCGTTCTCTCAGTGGGCATTTTGCTGATGGCAAGCTCTGTTTTTCTCAGTGCAGAGCCGACAGTAAGCGACGTTCAACAGGCGCTCATCGCCCTAACATCAAGCCACGCTGAAGAGATCATGAGCGCGTTCTCGCTGGGATTTACGCAAGGGCGGCTGCAAGTGGCAAGCACTCTTCACTTGATTAACCGATTGATCGGATACGAAGGAGAACAAACCGACAAGGAAGGGATTGTAATCACAGTCGCTCACACGCTGCAGGACGCTCTGCCGGTGGCGATGCTTGTGGAGAAGGCAGAAGAAGGGATGGCACGCAGCGTCCCTCTAACCGTGATTCTGAACGGAGCAAAAGGACAACCCCCGATACTGGGGTTGACACAACGCGAGTACTTGCTCAGTGCGACACGCGATACGCTCTACTCTAAGGGAATCTTCAGGACTTCCCCTGAGGCGAAGGCTACGACACAATCGCTTTCCCTGGTTCGCTTTGATACTTTGGTAAGTGAAATCGCTGACTCTTTGGCTGATTACGTGGAGTCAGGAGGAAGCCCGCTTGAGGGGCATCTGTTGTACCAGCAGGTAAGCGGTCGCCTCACCGATCTTGCTGGCTTGAAAGTGCCAATAGTACAGCCGGAAGATGCGCAGCTTGTCTTGGAGCGAGTTACTCCAGCTGATTTAACGACCGTTGTACTCAAAATATTCGAGTAAGAGGAGGAGAAATGACTAAACGAACAGCAATCGTCTTCGCCCTCATTGCGCTTATGGCGCTTGTCGGCATAACTGCTATGGCTCAAGGAGTGGCTCCAAAAGGGATTTTGATAACTCCACCGGATGCGTCTGGTTTAACCGCGCAGATCTGGGTGGATAAGGGTGCATATGCGATTGGAGAGAATATCCAGGTTCACTTCCGAGTGAGTCAGGATGCTTACGTCTACATCT
>Ga0307990_1000591_pt1 | contig 32052 bp, 25 predicted proteins | sample EllFjometagen129_FD_203168 | JGI IMG/M metagenome (GOLD analysis project Ga0307990, IMG submission 203168) | Marine microbial communities from Ellis Fjord, Antarctic Ocean - #129 | ecosystem: Environmental > Aquatic > Marine > Unclassified | place: Southern Ocean | collected 2014-10-08
AAATCGGCAGGGCCGCCCGGTCGATAAGGCCACCGGTGAAATCGACATGAACGCGAATCCCCGAGCCGAAAGACACAACCTCAACGGGACTATCAGCGTAACGGCATAAGGAGAGATCTGATGTCAGTACAGGGAGTCAATTTTGCCAGCAGCGCAGCCTACACGGCAGCCAGTGAAACCAAGGGCAGCGAGGACATGTTGAGCCGGGATGTGTTTTTGAATCTCCTGGTCACGCAACTTCGGAATCAAGACCCCCTCGACCCGATGAACAACCAGGATTTTCTCAGCCAACTCGCCAGCCTGAGCCAGGTTGAAGAGCAGCGCGCCACGAATGAAAATCTGGAAACCCTGCAACTCTATCAGTCAAGCATTAACAACGCGCAAAGCCTTTCGCTTATCGGCAAAGAGGTCAAAGCGAGCGGTGATTCGATCAACCTGCAGGAAGGCGAAAACGTCGACATGCATTTCTATCTCGACAGCGACGCCCATGAGGTCGAGGTCACCATATACGACGAAGGCGGTTCGGTGGTGCGGCAGATTACAAAGTCGAACATGGACTCGGGCGATCAAAAGCTGGTGTGGGACGGAAAAGACATGAACAACAGCCCACTTGCAGAAGGCGCTTACACATTCGAAGTCTCGGCGACGAATGAGATAGGCGACGCGATCCCGGTTCAAACGATGATCAGCGGTCGCGTCACATCCGTCTCCTTCGCCAACGGAGCGCCGGAGTTGGAAATCAACGGCCAGAAGGTCGTTTTCGGCAGCCTTTATGAAGTGATGGAATAATCTGTTTTCGAAATAGATTCGAACATATGAAAATAAGACCTTAAGGAAATCATTTTGAGGAAATTAATCACGGAAAACCTGGCGAGTCCCTTCCAGGGAAGGAACGCGATGGACAAGCCCCCTGCGACCACCGATGGATGTACGGTGGAAAGGAGCAATTCATGGCAATCATAGGAACGATGTACTCGGGTATCTCCGGCCTTATCGCTAATAGCTTGGCCATGGAGATCATCGGCAACAACCTCGCCAACATCAACACGCCGGCCTTCAAGGCGTCACGCGGCGACTTTTCCGACATTCTGTCGAGTACGGCGGATTCCGGCGCGACGGTGGGACGCGGATCCCAACTCGAAGCCGTATCCCAGGTATTCACACAGGGCGGCCTGCAATCCACCGAAAGCGTCACGGATATGGCCATCGAAGGAGCGGGGTTCTTCCTGTTGAGCAGCGAGGTGAACGACGGCAATTTCTACACTCGCGCCGGCAACTTCCAGATCAACTCCACGGGTTATGTCGTCAATCCGAACGGATATTTCCTGCAGGGTTATGTGCTTAACGCCGAAGGCGAAGTCACGGGCACGCCGTCGGACATCCGTATCGGAAACGCTCCTCTGGAACCCAAACCCACGGGAAACGGAACTGGCATCGAGATCTTCGCCAACCTGGATGCCAACGCCGAGATCAATCCTGGCGGCCTCGCCTTCGATGCCACTGATCCCGACACCACATCCAACTTCTCCGCATCGATCACGGTCTATGACAGCCTCGGCGAAAGCCATCAGGTGACAGCCTACTTCCGGAAGACGGCGGAGAATCCCACCGGCAACACCTGGGAATGGAATGCTGTAACGCCCGCCGACGACCACACCACCGGCGTGGACACCATATGCGCCAACGGAACGATGGAATTTAACACCGATGGCGGACTCGTGAGCGAAACCACCGCCACATCCAGCTTCGATTTCTCCGGCGGCGCCACTCAGGCACAGACCATCGGCTTCGATTTCGGCGACTCCATCGCCGACGGCGGAACGGGATTTTCAGGCTCCACGCAATTCGGCGCGCAGTCCGCCGTGTCCTTCCAGAGCCAGGACGGATCGGGCCCGAGTTATTTGCAGTCCATTTCCATCAACACGGATGGCATCATCGAGGGAAAATACAACAACGGCGAAACGGTCCAGTTCGCACAGATCACCATGGCCAACTTCAACACGCCGGAAAAGCTAACCCAGGTCGGCGGCAACGTTTATCAGGAAACCACGCAGTCAGGCCCGCCGATCATCGGCGTAGCCGACACCGCCGGCAACGGACGCATCTTCTCCAATACGCTGGAGATGTCCAACGTGGACATGGCGCAACAGTTCGTGCAAATGATCACCACGCAACGCGGCTACCAGGCGAACAGCCGGTCAATCTCCACGACCGATGAGATGTTGACTGAACTGCTCAACTTGAAGCGATAGAATCCTTCGTGATTCCCTAGTGCGCCGGGGCTCGTGCCAGGCCCCGGCGCAACCATTTCGTTAGTGAGAGATGTGGTGTATAGCTGAAGTTCTATGCCGAATCGGTCGATAGCGATTACAGGGCAGGAAAGATAAATGCTTAAAACGAAGCGGGGGAAACAAAAAAAAGACCTCCCTTCAGAAACCGACGTCGAACTGGCCATGGGCGAACTGACGGATCAGCTTCAAGTGGACATCTTCACCAATCTGCTCACACGTGGCGCCGCTCTCCTGACTCTCTGCGCACTTTTCGCATTGGCCGCCCTGGCCGCCTACAAACATCTCCCATCGCTGCTCACGCAACTTCTGGAAAAAATATTTTAGATAAACAGAAGCCGTGTCTTTTGCATAATTTCATTCACTGTCGAATTAAGTTTAGCAAGAGGCTCCGGCGCTTCCCGGCGTATCCGGCATCACGATCATTTATCTATAACTCGCGCCAGGCGAAAACCCAGGAGTGCGTAGCGGTACGTGGTTTCAAGGCCATCCACAAACGGAACGCGGCTACCCCGTTCGCCGTAACCCCAACAGCGGCTGAGCTCGTATTCGGGGGGCTTTTCGGGGAGTTCTCCGACAGGCTTTTTAATGAGCGCCTCATGATCCGATTCGTCGAACATGGAGGACTGCGTCCATTCGTAAACATTGCCGTGCATGTCGAATAAACCCCACCGACTGCTTTTTAAAAGACCCACGGGGCGGCTTGAGTCCGCGGGTGAGTTCCGGTCGGTCCAGGCGTAGTCGTCAAGTTTCTCGATGTCGTCGCCGAAGCAATATTTGCCGTTTGTGCCCGAGCGGGCGGCGTATTCCCACTGCATGCGGGTTGGAATCCAGTAGAGTTGTCCGCCCTCTTTTTCGTTGAGCTTGTCGATGAATTTTTTGATGTCGTGAAGGTTCACAGAGTTCACCGGGCGCCTCGGATCCTGAATCGGTTGGCTGGGATTGAAATGAATGAGCGCCTGCCACTGTTTTTGCGTGACCTCATGGCGACTCAAGTAGAAAGGCTTGGTGATGTTTATCCTTTGTCGCGGGGGTTCTTTGGCATTAGAATCGCAATTAATGACATCATGCCCAACGATAACGCTTCCCGCGGGAATGAGTGAAAACTGCATCCCAATGGAATTGACGAAGTCCGGCGGCGCAATGACGGTCGCTCGGTCATTTGAACAGGCGCCGAACAAGCACAAAAATGTCATGCCGATCAGCAGCACAACCCACCCCGCCGCAAATCCCAATGGCCTTAATGATTGTGGTTGCTTCCTCATCTTAAAAACGATTCTAATGCATTTCATAGCTTGTCGACAATCGAATGAGGTTATTTAAGTGTGCAACATAACCGGAAAAGATCTGATGAAATCGCTGGTTCGGCAATCAGACCGTCAGTCGCCCCTCCCCTTGAAGCGCCCCGTTAAGCGTGTACAATATGCGTCTTGTTGGCCAACAAATTTTTGGGGAAAACAATGCAAATCGCTGAAAGAATGAGTCGCCTGGGAACTGAAACCGCCTTTGAAGTATTGGCCCGCGCCAGGCAGCTTGAAGCGCAGGGTCGCCAGATCGTTCACCTGGAAATCGGCGAACCGGATTTCGACACGCCGCAAAACATTATCGACGCCGCCAAAGAAGGCCTCGACAAGGGATTCACGCATTACGGCCCGTCCGCGGGTATGCCGGAACTGCGCGCCGCCATCGCCGAGGACGCAGGCAGACGCCGGGGATTAAACTTTTCACCGGAAAATGTGGTCGTGACGCCGGGCGCAAAGCCCATCATGTTCTACGCCATCATCGCCATCGCCAACGAAGGCGACGAAGTCATCTACCCGAATCCGGGCTTTCCGATCTACGAATCGGTCATCAACTTCATCGGCGCAAAGTCCGTCCCTCTGCCTTTGCTGGAATCAAAAGAATTTTCCTTCGACGCGAACCAACTCGCCGACCTCGTCACCGACAAAACGAAACTGATTATTCTCAACTCCCCGCACAATCCCACCGGCGGCGTCCTGACTCGCGAGGACCTCAAAGCCGTCGCGCAAATCGCCAAAGAAAAAGATATCTGGATACTGTCCGACGAAATGTATCTCAACATGGTTTATGATGGAAAGTTTGAAACCATCGCCACGGAGCCGGACATTCTGGACCGCACCATCATCCTGGATGGCTTCTCCAAGACCTACGCCATGACCGGCTGGCGCGTGGGTTTTGGCATCATGCCCGAGCCGCTCACCTCGCATGTCACGCGACTGATGACCAACTCCAACTCCTGCACCAACAGCTTCGTGCAGTACGCGTGCGTTGAAGCCATCAAGGGACCGCAGGACGCGGCGCTGGCCATGGTTGCGGAGTTCAAAAAGCGCCGCGACTTTATCGTGGACGGCTTCAACGACATTCCCGGAATAACGTGCCTTAAACCCAAGGGCGCTTTTTACGTTTTTCCGAACGTCAAAGAGCTTGGAAAAAAGAGCAAGTGGCTGGAAACCTTTTTTATGGACGAGGCCGGCGTCGCGTGCCTGACGGGAACATCCTTCGGCGCTTACGGCGAAGGCTATATGCGTTTTTCCTACGCCAACTCCATCGAAAACATCGCAAAGGCTTTAAGCAATATCCGCGAGTCGCTCAAGAAGCTATAAATGATATGTTCGCCAGGAGTGTAGGAGCGACATTCTTGTCGCGAACGTGGCAGCGACATTCTTGTCGTAACTGATCGGATTTTCGCTTATGGTCGCGACAAGAATGTCGCTCCTACAGTTTAATAGTCGCAGTTAAAACTGCTCCAACACCCTAAGAGCCGACCATGAAACTCAACTGGTTTGAAACGCTTTTGATGAACAATCCGATCAGGGCCTCGATCCAGCGCTATTACGAAGCGCCAAGACTGTTGAGACTGGCGCCGGCGCCCCTCAATGATCCACGCACCCTCGTTGTCGGCTGCGGCCAGGGTGTGGATATTGAGATGGCCTTTGATATCTTCAAATCCGTAAGCGTCGCGGCCTTTGACTTAGACCCGGCGCAAGTCAGTCGAGCGCAAAAACGCCTGGGCGAAAAGTACGACAAAAGCCTTGAACTGCTCGTTGCCGACGCCACTGATATTCCTTTCGATGACGAGTCTTTCGATCTGGTGTTGGATTTCGGCATCATCCACCACATTCCCCGTTGGAGAAAATGCATCGCGGAAATCCGCAGGCTTCTCAAACCGGGAGGCCAGTTCCTTTTCGAGGAAGTTCCCAAGACAAAGCTCGACACGCTCCGATACCGTATTTTCACCGAGCACCCGAAAGAAGACCGTTTTAATGACGATGATTTCAGGATCGCTTGCGAACAGGAAGGACTGCAAATCGAAGATCGCATAGAAAGATTCTGCGGTTATTTCCGGGGCGCAGCGATAAAGCGATGATAGCCATGAGTTTATTTTCCAGGAGGCCGCAATGACCAAAAACTGCGCCGATGTGATTGTTGTAGGGTGCGGACCGATTGGCGCTTATGCCGCATGGAAATTCGCCGAGCAAGGTGTTGATGTTCTGGCTCTGGAGTCGAAAAAGGGCAACCAGGCGCCTTCGCACATCGGCGATTTTCATTTCGACCGGCAGGCTTTCGACCACGCCGAAATTCCACTGCCGCCAAAAAGTAAAATCATCTGCACATACCCCGGCCTTTGCATCCATTCTCCCAATCCGAAAATCCACTTGAATGTCGAAGGCGTTGAAACCTGGGCGCTGGACCTAAACGGATTCATTCGATCTTTGCGCACCTATGCCAAAAGCGCCGGGGCGCGCATCAGCTACGGCGCTCGCGTCACCACTGTCATAAAAGAAAATGGACGCGTGACAGGCGTCCGTGCGAAAACGCCGCGCGGAATGAAGGAGTTTCGAGCGCCCATCGTCGTCGACGCATCCGGCGCGCTCGGCGCCGTCAGACGACATATTCCCAGCATGGCATTTTCCCACCGCGAGATGGCCTTCTCTGTCTATATGGAATATTGGAGCGATCCCGATCCAACGCTCGATGAGAGCATTCACAGCTATTTGGAACACCAGGCCTGGACGGCAAAATATCCCAGCTACTGGATTGTCGGCATGGGACGGCCCCTACCCATCACGCAGACCAAAAAACTCTTCGCCGAGTGGGCAAAACAGCAATTCAAGGTAAAGAAAAAAGTCTTGCGCCGCGTGACCGGCACGATTCCTTTCGCTTTTTCCCCGCCCACTTTTGTGGATGACGGCGTCCTTGTCCTGGGCGACGCCGCCGCGACAAACAAACCCTTCAACGGCGAAGGCATCGCTTCGGGCATGCACCTGCCAAAACTTTCCTCAGAACATATCGCCAGCGCGGTGCGCGATGGCGGCAGCCGATCATCGCTGTGGGAGATCAATCGGCAGTATTATGGCGACATCGGCGCAAAATTCACTTTTCTGCGCGCCATGGCTTTAGAAACCTTGCGGCTGACGACAAAGGAGCGCAGCGCCACCTTTGAACTCGGCCTACTGACCGCGGAAGACTTGCGGCAGACTTTTACGCAGTACGAAGTCAAACGCCCACCCGCACTGTGGCTGGCGCCGCTCTTACGCCTGGCGCGAAATCCGCTGTTGGCAAAAAAATTCGGCACGATGATCTTCAAGTCCACGCAGATCACCAAACACGTTCGCCACTATCCATCGGAAAGTAAGTTTTCCGAATGGGCTAAGACCTATCGAAAAATGGCGGCGGCGCTCAGCAAGTCAAGTGATTGAATCCATGTGGAATCGATAAAAAATCCCACTTTCCGCATAACAGACACATCATTTTCTATGATAGAAATGAACATTATGCATCTTTTTACCGATATGAAAATAATGAATCTTTTTATAAAGAATCCCACTTGCTTTTTGAACAGGCACATCATTTCCAATCATCGATATGCCACTATAAAATATTTGCAAGTATATGACAATAACGAACAATTTATATAAAAACCACTGTTTTCAGTGATTTCATGCCGAATAGCTTGCGAGGTTTTCTCCAGTAAAACCCTTGTGAATTTGGCTATTGCTATATTTGAATAATAAATAATTTCATGTTAGTGAATAAACAAATATTGTCCCCAGGAGGGATTTCGTCAGCATTTTAAACTATGAAAGGTATAGCAAGTGAAAAAAAGTACTTGGTTTCGACTGACTCTTGTGTTGGCTCTTATCCTGGCCATAAGCGTGATGACATCTTGCGGTGACGATGACGACGACGATTCAGGCGGCGATGAGGTTGCGAACGACGACACTAACGATGATGACATTGACGATGATGTGAACGACGACGCCGACGACGACGCGGACGACGACGCGGACGACGACGCGGACGACGACGCGGACGACGACGCGGACGACGACGCGGACGACGATGTGAACGACGACGTGAATGATGATGTGGACGACGACGTTGACGACGACGTGGATGACGACGTGAACGATGATGTCAACGATGACGTGAACGACGATGTCAACGACGACGTTGATGATGACGTTGACGACGACGTGGACGATGACGTGAATGATGATGCGGACGACGACGACGACGGTCCTACTCTAGGCGAACTTTGGGCTATGAACGAAAATGTTCGCGACAATTGTCCGGACGCCACGGACTGGGACGAGGACGGCCTTTATTACAGCCCGTCGGCGCAGACCGATGCAAACTGCGTCAACGTCGAGGAAACCCTCGGCACGGACCCGGCCTTCCCCGACACGGACCGCGATTTCGACAATGATTTCGAGGAGATTTTCGGAACCTACCCGACCGATCCTTACGGCCCTTCAGCCCCGGTCCCCGACGTGGACGCGGACGAACTGATCGACGTCCTTGACAATGACATGGACAACGACGGCCACCATGACGGTGAGGGCAGCGACCCCGATGGCGATGGCGTGGCTACTTACCTCGAATACTTTGGATACTTTTACGATCTGATCCAGGACAAATTCCTGCTCTGGGATGGGGATTTTGAAAGCACCTACTTCAAAACCGATCCTACGGTTTTATCCACGGACCAGGACCACTACTCTGATTCCGAGGAGGTTTCCCGTTTGAATTTGGATGTTCTCCTTAAGGAGCCCGGAAATCACCCGGCCGTGGCCGCATGGCCGAATATCATCTTTGTCCTGGAAAGTTACGACATATCACTGAACGCCAATATAACCCTGGAGGACGGCACTTCCCATGCGGAGGGGACGAACTGGAGCGCTGATACTTCTCAGGAGACTTCCCATACGGATGAAACAAGTTGGGAAGTGGGGGTTTCGGCTACGGTGGGCGCGTCACTCGCAGGCCCCAGCTGTTCGGTTACCGCAAGCTATAGTGAATCAGGCACAGAGTCCGACTCCTATACTTCAGGGACTTCCGAATCTCAAGGCGGCGACGTAGTCAGTGAAAGTTCATGGTCTCAGACCATATCCACCAATCCTTCCGAGGCGGCTAAGATCAAGCTCCACGTGCGAGCTTATAATACCGGAACCTGCCCGGTGAAAAACATTGTTCCCACATTTACATTACAAATCGGCGAAAAGGGTGTGACGACCTTTACATCCCCCTTCACTATCAACACTCTCAATCCGGGTGATCAGTCCCCACCGGAAGGTAATCCAGCATTGGTTCTCGGCGGCACTGAAGATATCTTCCTGACGCTGGATGAAATGAGATCGCTGGAGACCGGCGCTCCGGTGACCTTGCATGTGACGCAACTTGACGCAGATGTCCAGAAGTGGGACGCAGAGTTGCAAACGTGGTCCTTTGAGGCAACATGGGATAACTATGTGCCCAGGTCGAAGGAAGTATGCGCCCATCTGTTTTTGGATAATGGAGACGGCAATTCCATCGAACACATGGTTTTCGCCAAAAATGATGAGTATTCGCCGATTATTACCCTTCGGGACGCCATGATATGGGCGGGCGGAGGAGAAGACGATCCCGTCCTGGGGCCGGTCATCAAATTCACTCCACCAGGCGCTTCGGAAATTATCACTCCATTGTCCGAATGGTATTTCCTTTTTGACAAGGGAACGTATGATGGTTTTAGCGACTGGGTCACCGATCCTGATTTTAACCTTATGAACATTCGCCTGAACGAAGACAGCGTGGTGATCGCCAAGGCCCCGCCCCTTGAGCCTACCCCGACAATCCATTGGGCCAATGCCAATTGCATCCTGCACAACCCGGACTGCGATCCGGTGACCGACACCGTTTACGCCTATGTGACGGATTACTTCTTCAAATCCGAGGATCTTGAAGTTTCTTTACTCAGATTGGGTGTGCTACACCCCATGACATGGAATGACGAAACCCACAGATTTGAGCTGGAGATTGAACTTAACGAAGGGCCTATGGCGCAGGAATTGATCGTGGCCCGAAATCCCTTCTATCATAATCCCGAAATGACTCCCGGCGACTGGCAAGCGGCAATCCCCTTATCATTCGAATGCGTTGACCGATGTGATACCAAATTGGTTCCTGAGGGCGCCTTCCAGATGGGTTGCGAGCCGGGGGAAATTTGCGAAGACAATGAAGAACCCCGGCATGAGGTCTGGCTGTCGGCATATTACATCGACACATACGAAGTGACAAATACGAATTACGCGGAATTCCTGACCGCCAACGGCAACGACTGCGAGGGATACAATTGCGTGGATGCGGATTCTTCTGACCTGCGCCTCAGCGAATCCGGCGGCGTCTGGACCGCGGATGCGGGTTTTGAGGACCACCCTATGGTGGAAGTGACCTGGTACGGCGCAAAGGCCTACTGCGAGGCGCAGGGCAAACGCCTGCCGACGGAAGCCGAGTGGGAAAAGGCCGCCAAGGGCGCTGCGGAACACTACATCTATCCCTGGGGCGAAACATTGATCGCCAACGCTGCGAATTACAGGGACTCAGGCGATCCCTTTGATAACGGCACTACGCCGGTGGGTTACTACGACGGCAGCAACCACGGCGGCGCGTATCAGACAACGGATGGGCGCAGTCCCTACGGCGTGCACGACATGGGGGGCAATGTAAATGAATGGGTCAGCGACTGGTACGATGATGAGTATTATAACGAGTATTCGCCGGACTCCTGGCCCGCCGATCCGCAAGGCCCGGATTCCGGTACGTCCCGCGTTTTGCGCGGCGGCAGCTGGAGAACCTATTACCCTGATCTGAACTCTTCCTTTCGGTTTAAAAGCGAACCTACGAGCAGTGTTAACAAAAATGGATTCCGATGTTCCCAAGACTGAAAAATCACTTAAGCACTTAAGCCTTAGTCCCTTCAACCGCGCCGTAAGGCGCGGTTGAATTTATATTTGAGACAATGAAAAAAGACTTGCCCACCATACATAAGGCTTATGATTTGGCGAAAGAAGCAAAGGAGCAGTGAAGTAACCTACCCGCTTTTCGTCATCAACATGAAGTGAATTTCACGCAAGCACCCCTTCTTCCACGACTTGCCGCCGACCGCATTGAATTGTTAGAATGCGCTGGTGGAACAGCGCATCGAAAACAATGACGGCGAGCAAAGCGCGGCGATTCAGTTCGTTGATCGCTATTGGCTGATTCTGTTTGCGGCGTGGATGATAGGCATGGCGTTTTTTCTGGCGCCCGCGCATGACCTCAAGATTTTCGGCGACGATTTCAACTCCTGGACCAAGGTCGACGAAGTTCGGGATTTGCCGGCGGGAGAGCTTTTTTTTAAATCCTACGATTCGAGTTTTTTCCGTCCCCTGGAAATGCTGCTTGTCCGGTCCAACCTTCGCGCGCACGGATTCACCCCAAAGCTCTACCACACGGTCACGATCATCGGGCACATCCTCGCCGGCCTGCTAGTTTTGATCCTGGCTCGCCGTCTTGGCCTTGGCAAACTCGCGGCCTTGTGCGCGGCGATTCTCTTTTCCGCGCACCAAAGCGGAGCGATGGCGGTTTTGTCCAGCGACTCCGCGGGGCAGGTCTATTGCACGGTCTTCGGATTGGCGAGCCTCATTGCGCTTATCGACAAGGACAAGGCTCCAACGTGGATCAGTGTATCCATCGCCTCCGTATTTCTCATGGCGGCGCTGCTCGCCAAAGACGGCGCGGTCAGTTTTTTCGCTGCGGCCCTTCTTGTCATTGGCGCAAATAAAATGATGAGGAGAATCGACTGGCGGCGAGCGATCCTTCTGTCGCTGCCCTTTGTCGCCGTCATGCTCATCTACTTCGGCATGCGTGCCGGGGCGCAGATGGCGCCGCCCTCATTCGGCGGTGAATCCCGCTATCAGTTCCAGGTGGGATTGAATCTTTTCAAAGACCCGGCCCTCATGCTCCTATCCATGCTGACGCCCATCGGCACGCACAAGCTCGCCGCAAGCCGGGAAGATTTCGTGTTTTTGGCCTTCGTCGCGCACCTTTTGTTAATTTTGGCCGCCACAATTTTCGGCGGCCTGTATGCTGCGTATAAAAAGGACACGCTGCACCGGAATGCCGTATTAATGCTTTTCGGATTTTTGTTTGTCGCTTTGTATCCCGAATGTTTTATGCTGCGCGTCAGCGAACTATACACGTATAAGCCCAATCCATTCTTTTGCATTTTGACGGGTCTGGCCTTCGCTTTCGTGTTCACGCACGCGGTCGAAAAAAGGAAAACTTTCGCTAGCGGTTTTATCGCCCTTTTGTTTTTAGCCTCGTTGGGACTGAATCTTTCGGCTTTTCAAGACAAGCAGCGGCTCATGCGATCAAACGGCGAAGAGGCGGAAAATGCGCTGCGTGAGATTAAGATGCAGGTTCCCACGATCACGAAGAATACGACGGCGGTCCTGGCCAACCGAAAAGATGAGCTTCACTACTCGGTCTTTTACAGCCCCGGCGCATACCTTCTGGCCGTTCCTGAGGCTTTTAAGAGGATCTACAAAAACTCCGTGGCCGGTTTTGAAATCGTTGCGGCCGATGCGCTGGAAAAGACTTGCGAAGCCGCAAAAGGTGATTGCCTCGCACTTGTCTTCGACAAAGGCGCGGTCGCAGCCGAATTAAAATTGCGAAGCGAGGATGACTGACCGCACAATTTACTCATATGCGGTGATACATAACTTTCTCCAACTTCATCATTCTGGATAATAACGCCGCAGGCTTTGTCATTTCGACCGGAGCGAAGCGAAGTGGAGGAATCCCTTTGACTAAGGCGTTGTCGTAATGATTAAAGGGATTCCTCCGCTCCACTACGTTCCGGTCGGAATGACAACAGAGGCAAGGTTTCGCTTCAGACTCAAATGACATAGTGGCAAGGCGGGTGGCATAGACAAGCTTCTCGGCCCGAAGCAACGCTGAGGGCGCTTGTCCGTGTTTGATGCATTGTAGATTGATTAAAAATAAACAAGACACGGACAAGCACTGTTCGCTAACACTCACCATGACTTGTCCATGCCACCCGCGAACTAAACCATTCCCTCCAGCAAATCACTCGCCAGCCCCAATATTCTTACCAGATCGTCAGGAAATGTCAGCATGTCCAGAATGTCCGCCGGGACTCCGAGATCAATAATCATCTGCCGCACATTCGTGTCCACCAAGATGCCGGGGATGCCGAAATTGCCAGTAAGCATAAGAAGATTCTTTGGAACAAGATCATCCCACTGCTCATCGGTCTCACACATTATCGCCTCGATCCCCGCCATAAGTTTGTCGATGGCATCGATAAGCTCCTGCGCGCACTGCGGCGAAATCACGATGTTCGCCGGATCGATCGGGGCATCGCCCGCGTCGATGATTCCCAGGGCCGACAAGGCGTATTCGATAAGTTCCGGATTGTCGGCATAAAGTTCAGGAAGCGCCGAAATCAAACGGGCCGCGGCGTCCAGAATGTAGGCCTCGCCCAGGTCGTATTCCCGAAAACCCACGGCTGAGTGCCCGCCGTTTTCGATCATCAACAGGCGATCAAGCAGGGTGAAAAACAATCCGTTTTCCTGCACGATCCGCAGGTCCGCGCTGGCGAAGCTCAGTTCATCATCGGCGTAATCCGCGATCATTCCGACAAGACCGTCCACATCGATGTCGCCGACGTAAAGATGATCCAGGTCGGAAATGATATAGTTGCCCACGCGAACGATATCGATAAGGGCGCTGTAGAAACGCCCTTCGCTTGAAGTCAATCCCTCCAGTGATTCTTTGGCTTTTCGGAAATTACCCCGGGCAATGTGATACTGCGCGCATTCGACGCCATCGCAGGGTACGGGGGGATGAATATAAACTTCTTGCGTCCACCCGGCGGGCGGATCGAGTTCGCGCGCATAACCCGCTTTCCATCTTTCGCAGGCGGCCAGGACAAAAAGTCCGACGCCGTAGGCCACCGGCTCGCCTTTGAGCACCTGCTGGTAGTACGCCGCGTCGCCGGGCGAAGTGCCGTAGGATGTTCCCAGCAAAAGCGTGTTTCCGGTTTCATCGACGATGATCTGATCTATGGCGCCCTGCATCCAGCGGTTCACGTCGTCCATGCGCTCGGGCGCGAAATAACCGCCCTGGCCAAGGCCCATCGCCACGCCGAAGGAATAAAGAAGGCCCGCGCTGGTTTCCAGGTAGGTGTCCTCTCGATTCAGAATCGTATGGAAACGACCGTACAGATCTTCGTACTTTTGAATTTGTTCCAACATCGATTCCAGTTCGCCTTCGAGGGAAAAGCTCATGTTTTCTTTCACCGACTTGGGCAGCGACTTCGCCGCAAGGCTCATGGAGGCGAAAATCCAGCCGTTGCCCCTTCCCCAATAAAGCTGCTCGGTCGGCAGGAGTTCGTGCGTGTCGTCGTCGTAACGATGCCGGTAGAGACCCACGCCCGGGTCACGCAGTCTGCTCCGAAACACTTCCAACTGCAGGGCGTACTCTTCGAATGCCGCGGGCTCACTGGCGATTTCCCCATATTTGATGAGAAATGGTCCAATCATAAAAAGCGTGTCGATCCAAATCTGGTTGCCGGTTATCCAGCCCATATGGTTTACGCCGCCCTCGGAAGTGCGACCCACGTCGTTTTGCAAATATGACCACACGTCCTCGGCGATCTTTAAATATTTCTGATCCTCCGTCCGCTCGTAAAGAAGCAGGGCGAGGTATCCTGGTATGCTCGTATCCGAAGAGGTAATGTGATAGCCCCGTTCGATGTGGTGATCCAGCCAATCGCGCACGTACTGCAAATACGCCTCGTCGCCTGTTGTCTCGCTCAAGGAGACCATGCCCATCATGACAACCCCGGCACCCCAACTCCACGCGTTTTGGCCCGGTTCGAAATACTGCATCCAGGATTCGGCCAGGGCGCAGGCTTGATCGACGGCCACGCCATTGCGCGCTTCATCGCCGGATTCCTCGCTCTCGTCGACGTCCTCGACCTCGGTTTCGCAAGCGGGCAGCATGGCGACAAACAAGGCCAATGACAAAAGCAAGACATTCAGTTTTCGTATATTCATTCCGGTTTTTCCTTCTAGCTTATTGCCGATCCCGGCGCTGCGTCGGTCGTCAATAAAACAATCCGGTCTCCGTCGTGCGCGGCCAGTAGCATGCCGCTTGATTCAACGCCCATCAGTTTTGCCGGAGCCAGGTTGGCGACCACGATAATAGTGCGTCCGACAAGCTGTTCGGGTGTAAATTTCTTTAAAATTCCGGCAACGATTTGACGCTTCTCGAATCCCAGGTCGATTTGCAGTTTCACCAGTTTTTTGCTTTTTGGAACAGCCTCGGCCTCAATGATTGTCGCCACGCGAAAATCCAGCTTCATGAAATCGTCGAAAGTCACCTGCGTTTTCAGCGGAGCGTATTCCTTTGGCTCATCAGCACCGGCCTGATTGTCATTGAGGGTAGCCTGCGCGGCCCATTCCTTTAGTTTTTCAACTTCCACATCAATTTTCTTGGCGGGAATTTTCTCAAAGAGTATTTCGGCGACGCCCAATTTCTGCCCGGCGGCGAGGTCCTTTTTCGGCGCCTCGAACCAATTTTGCTCTTCAACCTGTCCCGCAAAGCCCAACATGCTCCAAAGCTTTCGGGCCGTATCGGGAAGAAATGGGAAACCGGTAACGGCCATCGACTGCATAATGCACCCGATCACGTGCATCGTGTTGCCGCACTCGTCTTTATCGGTTTTGACCGTTTTCCAGGGCGCTTTTTTGTCAAAATACTTATTGCCTTCCCGCGCCAGTTCCATCCACTCAAACAGCGCTTTCCTGAACTCGAAAGCGTCCAAATTCTCCGCCATGCGATCCGGCAGCGATTTGGCCAGATCAATCATGGCATTGTCCTCGTCGTCGGGACTCACGAGCGGCGGGATGCTGCTCGCAAAGTGCTTATCCGCGAATTTGAGCATGCGCTGAGCCAAATTGCCGAAGGTGTCGGCGAGTTCGGAGTTGTTGCGCGCACCAAAATCCTTCCAGGTGAACTCAGCATCTTTTTTCTCGGGCATATTGGCGCAAAGCGTGTATCGAATGGAGTCCACGCTGTATTTGGAAAAGAAATCCTCCAGGTCGATATACCAACCGTCGCTTTTGGAAAACTGCCGGCCTTCCAGATTGTAAAATTCGTTGGAGGGAACATTTTCCACGAGCGTGTACTGCTCGTCGTTCACTTCATTTTTTGCGATGATCGTCGCGGGAAAAACAATGCAATGGAAGGGAATATTGTCTTTGCCGATGAAATGGATCAGGCGCGTGTCCGGCGACTGCCAATAATCCCGCCAACGCTCCGGCTCACCCTGGGCCTGCGCCCACTCCATGGTGCTGGATATATAGCCGATGGGCGCGTCGAACCACACATAAAGAACCTTTCCATCGACTCCTTCGACGGGCAATTTGATTCCCCAGGTCATATCCCGGGAAATGGCCCTTTCTTCCAGACCCTTTTCCATCCACGCTTTAACGAAATTCAGAACATTGTCTTTCCAGTGCTCTTTGGATTCGAGCCATTTCTCGATTTTGGGTTGCAGCTTGTCGAGTTGCAAAAACCAGTTTTTTGTATCTTTTGCTATAGGTTCGGCGCCGCATACCTTGCATCGCGGTTCGGTGATTTCCAAAGGATCGAGCCATTTCCCGCATCCTCCGCATTCGTCGCCTCGCGCCCCCACAAATCCGCAATGCGGGCAGGTGCCGGTAATGTAACGGTCAGCCAAAAACATCTTGTCATGCTCGCAATAAAGCTGCTTTGTGACGCGCTCTACAATGTATCCGGCTTTCAAGACATCCTGAAAAAACTCCTGTGCGACCCCGTGATGAATGGGATGGCTGGTGCCGGAGAAATTGTCGAATTCGATGTTGATCTTATCGAAAATGTCCTTGATGACCTTGTGATTTTTGGCCACGTGCTCCTGGGGCGTGACGCCCGCCAGTTTGGCCGAAATCGTGATCGCCACGCCGTGGTCGTCGGTCCCGCAAATATAAATGATATCGGCGCCGCACATGCGTTTGTGTCTTACAAAGATGTCAGCGGGAAGATAAGCGCCGGCGATGTGGCCGAAATGGATAGGTCCATTGGCGTAGGGCAAAGCGCTTGTGACAAGAATCTTTTCCCGAGTCATAAAAATAAATCCTTTCGCGAAAAGCAATTCCGCGACGCCATGATACATAAATAGCAGGCAAAGAAAAGACGGCTTTACAGCCCACGGAAGCCGTGGTATTTTTTAGATTCGCCTGAAAGGGACGAATTATGGAACAAATAAGCAACCGATATGCCGACATCACTTTAGGGGCGCTGATTCTTTACACGATCATCCTGGCCTTCGCGACGATGGATGAAATCTTCGGATGGGGCATTCTGGCGCCATTTTTTTAGGAGTCGGCAATGGGTCTTGGCACAACGGAACTCATCATAGTCCTCGTGATCATCTTAATCATTTTCGGGGTCGGTAAGTTGCCCGAAGTCGGCGCCGGCCTGGGCAAGGGCCTTAAGGAATTCAAAAAGGCTCAAAAAGACGAAAAAGAGATCGTAGCCCCCGCAGCGCCGGACGAGAACGCAACCGACAAACAATAATAACATTGGGGCTGTTGGCGCTGGTTAATCTATTGGGAAAGCCACGTTTTCATTCTTCGCATCAAGACAGCGGTTGATAATGAAAGACCTGATTAATTTCCTGGCGATCGTCTTTTGTGCGTTGGCCTGTTTCTTTGTCGCAAGCTGTGGCGACGATGATGATGAAGTGGAATCCCCCAGATACATCGACGACGAGGATGACGACATGGATCCTCTGGTTGATGACGATTCGGATGACGACTACTGGCCTGACGATGATACCGATGACGATGATACTGATGACGACGATGTCAACGACGATCTGGATGACGATCTGGATGACGATCTGGATGACGACGTCAACGACGACGCAGACGATGACACCTGGCCCACCACTACGACCACGATTGAAGGGACAACAACAACTGGGGCCGGTTCGACAACAACAACCGGGGCCGGTTCCACAACAACGACCGGCACGGGATCAACGACGACGACCGGCACGGGATCGACCACCACTACCGGCGTTGGAACCACCACTTCCACCGGCGAGACGACCACAACGACAACATTCATTCCCACAACGACCACAACCACAACCACAACGAACCCGGACCCGGATGTTTTCTGGCAGGAAGATTTTGAAAGTTACCCCACCGGCGAATTAACAGCGCCCTGGAGCGTCATTGGCAGCTATGCCAGCGAAGCTTTGATCATTGATCCCGGCAAAGGCGGCACGGGACAGATGCTGCAAATAAACGGCGTGGATGTCGAGGATCATTATATCTATGTGAGTTACGAGTTCGCCGACGTCTCGGAAAATATGTGGATCGAATTTGAAATCCAGCCATATACGATCTTCGACGAGTTTGGATTCCGCGTCATGAGCCGAGATGGCGCCAGCGTAAGAACCGAGGCGGAGATATGGTACTTCAACCAAACCGTTTTCGCTTATGATTATTGGGACGACGAATTCTTTGACTGCGGAGGAGCCCCCGGGGCCGACTGGCATGAATTTCAGGTTCGTTTGAATTTCACCGGCACCTATGACGTTCTTGTCAACGGGTCCGCAGGCTCCGGACCCTGTCGCGCTCTGGTGATGAACCACGGAGATCAAAAGCCCTTTCATTCCATTCAACTCATTGACTGGCCAGCCGACAACTTCGGCGGATACATCTGGTGGGACAACTTCATTGCGCGAAAACCTTATTAATAATAGCTCAATGTTAGATACCGCGCTTTAATAATCCTTGATTTTTCAATTTGTCCAGTTCACACGTGCGAGTCGACGCCCATGAAATTCGGTAAGTATCACGTCATCGACAAACTCGGCGAAGGAGGCATGGCCGAGATCTTCCTGGTCCGTTTTGAAACGCCCGGTGGAATATCGAAAACATGCGTGGTCAAGGCCATCCACCAGGAATTAATATCAGAAAAGGAGTTTCGGGATGCTTTTTACGACGAGGCGCGCGTCGCTCTGACTCTTAGCCACGGCAATCTCGTCCAAACCTTTGATTTCGGAGATGCCGACGGCTCGCTATACTTGGCGATGGAATGGTGCGACGCCGGCGACCTGGACGACCTGATGACTGCCCTCGCCCGTCGGGGTGAGCGACTGCCGGTCGAGACGGCGTGCTACATTATGGCGGGACTGCTGACCGGATTGTCATACGCGCACTACGCCCGCGACACCTTTGATAATCCACTGAAACTCGTTCATCGAGACATCTCGCCTCCGAATGTTCTGCTGACCTTCGCCGGCGAAATCAAACTTTCCGATTTCGGCATCGCCAGCGCGGCGCAACGACTGGTTTCGACCGGTTTCGGCGTCGTCAAGGGCAAACCCGCCTACCTCGCCCCGGAACAGGCCGCGGGAAAGCGCGCCACCAGGCAAAGCGACATTTTCTCAGCGGGCATCGTGTTTTGGGAGATGCTGGTCGGCCAGCACCTTTTTACTGGCGGCGACACGCGCCGTATCATGGAAAACGTCGTCGCATCCGACATTCTCAGGCCGGACAAATATCGCCATGACCTGCCGCCCAGACTGACCGCGATCGTCATGCGAGCCCTGGCTAAAAACCCCGATGATCGTTTTGAAAGCGCCTCGGATTTTCTGGAAGAAATCGAGGCTTTTCATTCCGAGTTCGGGCTTGGTTATGGAAGGGCGAGCTTTTTAAAATTTTTGGCCACAACCCTCGAAAAACGCCGTAACGATACGGGGGCGGCGCGCATGATCACCCCGGTCCTAGGCCAAATGACCGATGACAAAAAAACACCGCCCATGCCCAAAACCCGAGCGAAGCGGCGCTGGCCTGTTGCGCTGGGCGTCGCCGCTGTTGTCTTGGCGACCCTCTCCTTTTTGCTCGGGCGCTTTTCAAAACCTGAGGGGCAAACAACGACGCCGCAATCGGATTACACAAAGATATTTGCGCTAGGAGACACAGCCGGAGTCATAGTGCACGCAGGCGAACCGGGGACTCTCGTTGCCATCGAAGGTCGACCATTCGGTTTCAGTCCCACCACGGGAAATGTGCCTGTTGGAAAAAGAAAGAAGAAGCCGGTGCGCATTTCCATGCCGGGAAGACGAACATTTACGGCCAATAAAATATTCAAAGCCGGCGACATTAAAATGATCAAAAACACCGCGCTGAGAACCAAGATCGGCGCTTTGTCTTCATCCCAAAAACGGCGCAACATCGCCGGTCTGGTCATTGAGCCCGGCACGCGGATGATCTTGCCGACCGGCCTGTACCGAATCGTCGATGAAGACAACGACGTGCAGTATATTAAAGTACCTTAAAGACCGCTTGATTCAAGTAACGAGCAACAACCCCTTGCGATCCGGGTGTGCGACATAAAAGATGATTCACTTTAAAATGGAAAGCCTGGATGGTTTTTCATTGAAAAAGCAACAATCAGACAAACGCAATCCAAAGCCCGCAGGGCGATACAATATTAGCACCGTGCGTCAGCGCGGTGGAAAAGGACCGGTTGAAATTTAAGCGAAGCCCGGCAGGGCGACACAATTTCGACCTCATGTTGATAAATGTTTCGCCCTGCCGAGCTCGCCAGAAATTGTAATCATCCGTATCCCGTCGGCTTACGCCGACGGCTAATATTGTAACGCCCTACCGGGCTTGTCGCGCATTCCGCATTCGAAATTCCAAGCTTGAACAGCAGGTAAATCTTTTTTCATATCAGCAATTTTTAAATTCGATGGGGGCTATCGCCCCCATACCCCCAAAAGGGTAAAAGGGGAAAAATGTCAAAGGGTAATTTTCAGTCCCGGGAACATCGGAATCCGCCGTAGATGTTCCGATCCGCAGGATTGCCCCAGTACCGGCCGGAAGAACGCAGGTACCTGGGATAAGCGAGCCAGCCACCGCCCCGCAAAACGCGGTTCGAGGCCTTTGTGCGGTTTATTGGATTTCTTGCAGGCATACGGTTGTAGAAATCTTTATCGTACCAATCTTCGCACCACTCCCAAACATTGCCGCTGATGTCGCAAAGACCATGCTCATTTTGGCTGAAACGACATACCGGCGCAGTCCCGGCGTAGCCGTCGTCATAGCCTTTGATAATGGTCCAATCTGAAAATCGACGCTTGGCGCTCTCATCGGCGTAGTTGCCGTATTGCGACGGTGGAGTGGATGAATTGCCCCAGGGATACTTACGGCCCTCAAATCCGCCGCGAAGCGCTCGTTCAAACTCGGCCTCCGTCGGAAGACGCTTGCCTTTCCATTGGCAATAGGAATTGGCGTCATTCCACGACACGCCATTGATCGGGTGGTCGTCTCGACCGGATTTATCCCAATTGTAGTAAGGCCCCCTCTTTTTATCGCTCGACACTTTGGCTGCCTTGCATGAACCTGCGCTGACGCACTGCCGATATTCCGCAACCGTCGTCTCATGCACATCCATATAAAAGGCGTCCACGTAAACACGCTTGCGTGGCTTCTCATCGTTGTCGCACTGTGAGTCTCCCGGCGAGCATCCCATCTTGAACCAACCGGCGGGGATTTTGACCATGTCGCCCTTGGTTTGGGCAACGGCGAAAGTCACCGCGCCGACAATCAGTAAAGCAATGACGATAATAAAAAAGTTTTTCATGACAGCCTCCGGGAAACGGGAGCGGCTTCATTTTCAATGGCTGAAAAATACAATGAACCGGCGAGTATGCAAAGAGCAAGTGTGCCGCCCTGACGGGCTCACCGGAAACAATAATTGCCCATATTCCGTCGGCTGATGCCGACGGCTAATATTGTAACGCCCTGCGGGCTGGATTGCATCGCCCAAGCGAGTTCGGTTTTCATCCTTCCTCCTTCCACCTTCATCCTTCTCTAAACGATCTTGTGTCGATTCATCCTATAGATTAGCATGAAATACATGATCGGATTCTTCAACGTTTTAAAAGGAGAACCATGCATTTTCGGCAATTGACAGCGGTGCTGTTTCTATGCGCTTTTATTTTTGCGCCGATCAATGCCATGGACGCAGGCCCGACCCGATCCGCCCTGGCGATCGAAACGCCCGACCCTGCTCCGGAGCCCATCGCCGCGCCAACGCCAACGCCGACACCGGCGCCGGCGACAACTTTAAAAATGGAAATCGAGTCCCCAAAAAAGCGCCTGATACGCCGCCAGATCAATCTTCTCCTGAAAGGCACAGCCATCAAAGGCGCCAGCGTAGGCATTTATGCCAAGAATCTGAATACGGGAAAGGTCCTGTACCGGCGCGGCGCCGACAAGCTCTTCATTCCGGCCTCCACCAACAAAATCATCACCGGCGCGGCCGCGCTGGAAATCCTGGGACCCAAATACCGATTCAAAACCGAAGTCTGGGCGGACCAGCGAATCAACGCCGAGGGAATCCTGGAAGGCAACCTTTATATCAGGGGCGGCGGCGATCCTTCTCTCACCGTTGAGGAAGTCTGGCTTCTGGCTCATCAGATCGCGGGAACAGGACTCACGCATGTGACCGGAAACGTGGTGGGAGACGATTCGTTTTTCGACTCTGTGCGCTACTACGAATCATGGGGCTTTAGCAAACCGCGCAGCTATGCGGCTCCCATGAGCGCCCTGTCATTCAACTGGAACAAGGTTCAGGCCTACGTCAGCCCCGGAGCGAAATCCGGCCAGGCCGCGCACGTCACGCTTAATCCGGAAAGCGATTATTTCACGTTGACCAACTATGTGAAGACTTGCACGAAGTGTCGATCAATTCTTTCCATGCGGCTTAAAGGACAAAATGTCACGGTATCAGGAAAGATTCACGTCAACGCGCAGCCGATGATCTCTTTTGCCTCCGTGGAGGATCCGCTGCCGGTGGCGGTGCACGCCATCAAGAAAATGCTGGAACGCGAGGGCGTGCAAATTGACGGACAGGCCGTCGCAGGAGCGGTCCCGGAAACAACCCACATGCTTTTCACGCACGAAAGCCGCGACTTAAGTCAAATCATCCGCTATCTTTACCGATACTCAAACAACCTGACCGCGGAGAATATCCTCAAAACGATGGGCGCTGCCGTATATGAGGGACAGGCGACCAGAGAAAATGCCTGCAAAGCGGCGCTGAAATATTTGAAGGATAACAACCTTTTCCAAAGCGGCGTCGTTATCGATGACGGATCGGGGCTTTCCCGCAACAATCGGCAAAGTCCGAGGAGCATGGTGAAAACGCTGACGCATGTCGCAGATTCGCCCGAAATCCACGCCGAGTTTTTGGAAGCTCTAGCCATTGGCGGCGTAGATGGCACCCTGAAATATCGCTTCAAGGGAACGAGGTTGGAGCGCCGAGTCAGAGCCAAAACGGGATACCTGTACGGCGTCGTTACGCTGGCGGGATATTCCTGGAACGCCGAAGGCGAACCTTTTGCCTTTGCCATATTCATCAACGATCCCCCGGCCAAAACGAAGGTGAGGGACGTGAAAAACAAGGTCGATGAAATTCTGTTGACCTTGATGCAATAAAGGCCTTTGCATTGAAAACTTCTGAATCTCATTTTTTCTGCTGCTTCCTTCTCATTGTCTCATTTGTCCTCGCAAGCTGCCAGGCGGATGTTGATGATGATGACGGCGATCAAGCCGCTCTTTTGGCCAATCCGCTGACGCAATGCCCGACAACATTCGCCGACGACAAAAATGAGCGCACTTATTCCCTTATGAGCGAAGAATGCGAGTGCGGATTGCAAAGCGCCGCGCCGACGCTGATCTACGAGACGCAGGGCGCCGGGCTTTTGGCGCGTCCCACGGATTATCCGGGCTTTTCGACAAACCATGATGACTCGGGCGCTATAACATGGCGGCTTCAGGGGCATGCCAGCGCACCGGACCTAGATATTGTATTCCGGCACGAAGCGCCATCGGGAGCTTTGCGCATTGACACGACAATTTCTTTGCCGCCCGAAGCGGCGGAGCCCATCCTCATCAGACACTATGAGCCCATGCGCATGGACGGCGACGCAGACCTGACTCTCCCCGGTCTTGGAGGGCGCATTCACTGGCTGCACAACGGTTACGATTCCTGGTCCTTCACGGCGGTGGAAAATATCGGCGCCGATCTCGGCCCGCAACCGCATGACGGGCATATCCTCAGGCCCGCCGGCAACAACTTCAATTACGCCACCGACCGGCAGGGAATGGGTTGGTGGGTCGGCGCCGGACGCGTTCCTTCCGGTCGCGTCGGCTTTGTCGCCGGGGCGCTTTCCGCGAAAATCCTCAAAACCTATCTCGGCGTATCCGTGCCGAACGGAGTCGATGATCGCGTGGATTTTGAAATGGTCATGGGAACGCCCAATGATATGCTGACAATAAATCCCGGCGAATCGATTGATCTGGACCCCGTGTTTTTTCAATTCAGCCCGCAACTTCCAAAAGCCCTGGAAGGCTACGGCCATCGCGCCGCGAAGGTGACCGAAGCCCTGACCTGGGAAGGCGAGCCGATGCGCGGCTGGGCCACTTGGTACGAACTGTTTGAAGACATCAGCGTTCAGGATATTCGCGATCACATGGACATCCTCGCCCATGAGGGATTCGCCGAGGCCGGTTACCGCGTCCTGCAAATCGACGACGGTTATCAAAAAGCTTTCGGCGACTGGGACGAAAACGAAAAATTCGCCATTGGCATGGGAACCCTGGCCCAGGAGATTGAAGAAGCCGGATTGATCCCCGGCATCTGGATCGCACCCTTGCTGGTCAAGTCGGACCTTGCTCTGATCGATGAGCACCCGGACTGGTTTCTTCATGATGAAAATGGCGGGATTTTCTGGAACGTCGACCTGGTGGGATTTCGGAAATTCGGCGTCCTGGACGCCACGCATCCCGAGGCGGCAGAGTATCTGCGCTCGATCATCCGGCGATTTGTCGATGCGGGTTATCGCTATCTCAAGCTGGACTTTCTTTACCCGGGTGCCTACGAGGCGGTGCGTTATGACAACCGCCTCACTGCTCTGCAGGCCTACGCCTTGAGCTGTGAAATCATGAGGGAAGCCGCCGGCGATGGCGTTTTCCTGCTGGCCTCCGGCGAACCGCTTCTGCCGTCGGCCGGGCATTTCCATTCGGCGCGCACCAGCACCGACGTCATCAGCCAGCCCTTTACCTTCACGAACTTTCATATCGTGGGAAACATCGCGCGCGCCAATGCCGCCCGCGCATGGACCGCGCCCCTGTTTAGTCCGGACCCGGACAACCTGTGCATCAGGGAGTGGATGACGCCCGCGCAGGCCCGCACAGCGCTTTTCAGCAACATACTGGCGAGCGGCAACGTTTTTCTGGGCGACGATCTTCGCCGGCTGGAAGCGGATCGCAAGTCGATGCTGCTCGACAACACGATTCTTGACCTCATGAACTTAAGCGGGCCGATGCGGCCTTTGGACCTCTTCGACGAGGCAACCGACGAGTTTATCCTGTTCAATTACCTTGACTTGTTAATGAACGTCAGCCGCACGCCTGTCGTCTGGATGCGCGGCGATGTTCTGGCCTTGATTAACTTTGAATCTCATGCGGTAGTGAAGTCGATACCCGTTTGTGATCTCGGTTTCGGTCACGACGCCCGCGTGAGTTTGACCGACCTTTTTAGCGGCGGAAATTGGATTTTTGAAAAAACTATCACCATGGATGTCCAAGCCCAGGACGCCCGGATCATGCGCATAAATATTCTGGCGAAGTGACCACTTTTTGCTTGTGGAGTACGCGATGAAATACCGCTCATTATTCCTGATGTTTTGTGTCGTATTCTCTGTGACGCTTTGCGTCGCGGTGTGCGGAGACGACGACGATGATTCGGATTCCGGTGCTTTTTCCCCGGAGGATGACGATGACGATTATTTGCCTTCGGACGATGATGAGGATGACGATGATTTTTTTGACGACGACGATGGCGACGATGATGACGATAATGATGACGATGACGATGACGACAACAGCGACCGCCTGCTGATCGACCCGGAAAACGTGGGGTATTATGATGCCGTCAAGACTACCATGATTTTCCCCGACCCGGTTTCCGCACAAGATAAGGAAGTGGATGTCTTTTTCCCCACGACAGATGGCGAGACGATCTGCACCGACTTCGGGTTGCGACCCGCCGTAATCTTCGCACCAGATATAAACCTTAAAAAGAACCTTTACGAAAGCTATGGAACGCACCTTGCCACGTGGGGATACCTTACAATCATCCGCAACAATTTCAGGACCGGCGCGGAATCTCTGGCGGACTTGAACAGCGATATCATCGACTGGTTGATGGAGGGAATTCAAAACCCAGACAGCATTTTTTACGAAGCCATGGACATGAACAAGATCATCGCCGCAGGGCATGGCCTGGGCGGCAAGGTTGCGGTCTTAGGTTTTCGAGAGGAGCGAATCCGCGCAACCATAGCTATTGACCCCAATGACGAGATCACACTCTTCAGCGGGGATTATTCCGTAACGCCGGATTTGATGAGCTTCATCGATATACCCGGCCAGTATTTCGGGGCGGAGGTCGGAGGCGATTGCGTGCCGGAAGATGAAAACTACACACAGTTTTACAACTCCGCAAACTCCCCGGCCTGGGAATACACGATGCTGGCCACCGGGCACCACGGATTTGTCGACAATCCGAACTGCCTTGCATGTCAATGCGAAAAGGGCACTGCGGACCTCAATGCCGTCAAGAAGATGACTCGGGGGCTTATGATCGCTTTTCTCAACGTACGCATCCGTCATTGGGAAGAATTTGAATTCTATTTATCGGGAGTCGGCGTCGACCAGGATGTCAACGATGGGAAATTGATGTTCAGGAATAAATAGCGCCGCAGGATCGCTAAAAAAGGCCGAATGTCTTTATCGCCTACCCGTTGGTGTATTACAGAGCAAGGGGATTTCCGCTTCGTATATTTCGTATATTTTTCACATTTAATATATGGCCGTGGGGCTGTTGAAAAACATTCCTCTTAAGAAAAAATCTGCGTTGTCATTCCGAGCGAGCCCTTTAGGGCGAGTCGAGGAATCCCTTAAAAACAGACAGTTAAGGGATTCCTCCACTCCACTTCGTTCCGGTTGGAATGACAAAAATTACGTCAAGTCCGACTTTTTCAACAGCCCCGCTGTCACGAATTGTTTCTGGAATATAGCAAACATCCTCTTGTTGTCGGTGACGACGCACAGCGACTTTGTCTGGAGTTATCCTGAATTTAAGAATTTTTCGCCAAATTTGCAGCTAACATCCGTGCCGCCAATATATTTCCCTCTTCATTCAAATGTATGCCATCTATGAGGTACTTCTTCTCTCCCAACTTGGGATCGTAAATCGTTGAAATCCCAAGCCGCTGCAGCACCTCAAGAATGTGCTCCTGGGTTTTTTTAAACGGCATAACCAGCACTATTAGGCGCGCTCCGAATTCCGAACTTTTCTTCTCCAACATCTTCAGAATTTTCCCATATTGTTCGGATTTAAGTCGTACTTTTTCTTTCCCACGCACTGCTAAACAATCAGTTGTGTTTTCATCAAATATCTCTTTGGGAACCGGCAAATTAGTAAAACCTTCGCCTGGTTTTAGTGAAAGAAACGGTTTTGAAAATCCGTAAGTCATCTTACATAGGATTTCTTGGGAGTCATTGCCTGAGTACGTTATCATGATAATGTTTTTTATCTCGATTCCCTCGTCCCGAAAACGTTGCTGATACTTGATCAATGACAGGAATTGCTGATCTGCTCCATAACCCGATTGGGCTAGAGTAATAATCTGGTCAGGTACTAACATGCCCAGCTTTTCGCTTATAGTCTGGGCATCGTTCACACCGTAGCCCCAGGCAATGGAGTCGCCGATGATAACGATGGCTTTTTGGTTGGATTGAGGTTCTCGTAAATTCCTGAGTCCCCAGCTATTATTTTTCACCTCGAATTTAAAATTTTCCCAATGATGATCCATAATTCCATGGGCATAGGGTCGGCCGGCCCAACCAATCAACTCATCGTACTGACAGAAACACCTGCGATCCGCTTTATCATCTCCCTTATTTTTACCCATGAACTTAACTGCAACTATCGTAGCTTCAATCAGCAGAATGACCAACAATAGGAATAATAATCTCTTTCGCTTCCCTTTGTTCACAACTCCTTCTCCCTCCAAAAGGTGTATTTTTATTTTGGTTCAGCGTGAATTGGACAAATCCGCTTCACGCTTGAGCTAGTCTCGAAGCCCCATGCTCCGAAACCCTTACTTCCAGTAAACGTCCTGGGGCTTAAGCCGCGAACCCCGGAGTTTTTAAGGCATCGGAGGTCTATCATCCGATGGGTTTGAAGGCGATGGGCGTGAAGCATTTGGCTTGCACGCCCTCCCATCGTCTGATGAGCCCCGTCGGGTTATCCCTCGGCAAGTTGCCCTCCGGCTTAAGCTTGCTTCCATTTCACCTAGCATGATCAGTGAATCACGGGCAGTTCGTTCGTGTCAAGATTCCTGCGCCGCCGCTTTCGCGCTTCGCGGGCCGCTTCGAGTTTTCGATCACGAGCAGCGAAAATCTCCTTGTCGCGGCCTTCCAGTTTGTCTTTCGGCGTCACCTAACCCAGGGAACTGTGAAGCCGCTCGGTGTTGTAATATTCAATGTACTTTGCAACAAGACGCCGCGCATCATCAAGGAAAAGTGGCGTGCCCGGTCGAATGCATTCGCGCTTGATAGTCTCGTGCCTTTCAGTGACGGTTTGCCGTTCCAGCGCCGCAAAAGTCCCGCATCGCGCAATTCCGCAATTAATCGATATCGATTTTCGTGACGCGCTGGCGGCGCTGTTTGGCGGTGGCGGATTCGTCGGAAAGAGATTTGGCCTGTTCTTCGAGATACTTGATGAGGCTCTGCAAGGCCTCCACTTTGGCCAGGTCCACCTGCGTGCCGGCTTGCGCGGCTGTCCGCTCGGTTTCGGCGTCCAGAACCTTGATGAGATCTGCGAGCGCCTGAATCTGTATGGCGTGAATCCCCTCGGGCGGCTCACCGGATTCGGGGTATTGCGCGATGAAGTAATCGAGGACGGCGCCGACTCCCCGCAATACATTGGCCGGGACGCCGAAGTATTCCGCCGTGGATTGCTCGGACAGGTCCGCGAAGACCTTCACAAAATCCCGCAGCGCCATCAGCATCTCACGCTGGCCTTGTTTCAAGTGCCCCCTGGCGGATTCAAACTGCTCAAAGAACTCTGTGATGCTTTGCGTTTTCTCGGCCAATTACACTCCCTTTTCAAATGTCACGCGAAATACGTCATCCTTATACCCGGCATTGGTCACCACGTGCCCGTCCAGCGAACCGGGGAGGATGAAATTGCGCTGGAAATCGCCGACTTTAATGATGAGTTCGCTTTTCTTTGCCCACAAATCGATATCCTCTTTCTTCACACCGGGAACCATTATGGACATCGTGTACTTGCCGTTTTCGCCCTCCAACACAAAGGGCCGCCCCTTCCACAGAACCGCCTGCGGATCCAGGGACTTATAAGCCGAAGCAGCCATCTCCGCCAGCGCGTCGAGCCCGAGCATTTCCTTGGGAAATAGCGGCGTTTTGAGAATCGGCAACGGCGCGAAAGCGCTTTCGATTTTGGCCATATATTTCTTTTGCAGCTTTCCCCAGTCTTTCAGATACCCCCGCATGGCCCTGTCCGGAATAACCCGGTTGGCCAGCACCGCATCCACGGGAAAACCGAATAAAGAAATGTATGTATAGGCTCGCTGCGTTTCCTGAATGACGATTTTTTCCGGGTTGGTCACAATGCGTATAGAACTGATTTCGGGATCGCTCAAAAGGTCGCGCACTTCCATCAGGCGCTTGTATATTTGTTCGATGCTGGCATAAACGCCCTTGTCGGGCATGGGCGCCTTGATAAGCTTTTCCGCAATGGGCTTGATCGCCAGGCCAATCCTTTTTTCAATGTTGTAAAATTTTTCCATGTACCACTTAAACACATCGGCCATACCCAGTAATTGCAGCGTGGCGCCCGTCGGCGCGCAGTCGATAATCGCCAGATCATGAAGACCTTCATCGCGGATTTCCAACAGTTTGATGAGGGCAAAGAGATCCTCCATCCCCGGCATAACCGCCAGTTCCTCCGCCATGATCTCCTGGTAGCCCTGGCTGGCGAGAAATTTTTTCAGGTATGTGCGGATGGCGCCCCAATGGTGGCGCAACTCAGAGTGGACGTTGATTTCCTGCGCGACCAGGTTTTTTTCCACTTCGACAGGCTCGGAGCCGATTTCCACGCCCAATACGTCGGCCAGCGAATGCGCCGCGTCCGTGGATAAAACGATAGTGCGCGTTCCGCGCCTCGCGCAGGCCACCGCCGTCGCCGCGGACATGCTCGTTTTGCCGACTCCGCCTTTTCCCGTAAAGAGGATGATGCGCATGAGTAATCGCTCTCCTTGAATTTGTGACAATATGCCGAATCAAAAAGGATTTCAATTACACGCACTCCAGGACCTCCCCCGTTTTTTTGGCGAAGGGGGAAGTCCGCCTGAGGCGCGGGTGGCATGGACAAGTCGCTGTGAGAGCGCCAGCGAACCGCGCTTGTCCGTGTCGTGTTTATTTCTTTGCGGCGTATTGGGCAATTTTTCTAGTCAAACACGGACAAGCGCCCTTAGCAAAGCTTCGGGCCAAGGAGCTTGTCCATGCCACCCGCGCATTTAAGCTCAGACTTTCTTAATCAAATTGGGAGAAGTCCTGTTACAGACGCCCTTGACATCATTTGATCCGCTGGCGCAAATTAAATCGGAAACTTTATTGGGTTGTCTATGAAAACATACGCCATCATTGTCGCCGGCGGAATCGGTCGGAGAATGGGAGCAAAGGAACCCAAGCAATTTCTCATGCTGGCCCGCCGTCCGATTCTGGCCCGAACGATCGAAGTCTTTGAAAGCACTGACGCCGTTGATCGAATCATCATCGTGGCGCCTCGGGGGTACGTGGAACCTGTGCGTAAAGACATCGTCAAACGCTTCGGCTTTCAAAAAGTCAAACGCGTCGTCATGGGCGGACGGAGAAGGCAGGATTCGGTATGGGCCGGCTTACAGGCTATCCAGGAACCTTGCGATGTTGTGGCGATCCACGACGGCGTGCGTCCCCTGGTCACGCCGGACATCATTGAAAAATCGATTCTGGTCGCACGCAACTTCGGTGCGGCCCTCGTCGCGGTCCCGGTAACTTCGACCATAAAAACGATTACCGGCGACGGTTTCGTGCGCCGTACCCCTGAACGACGGACTTTAATGGCCGCGCAGACGCCGCAAAGCTTCAATTACAATATCATTATGAACGCATATTCCGACGCCGTAAAACATGATTTTCGCGGAACCGACGACAGTCAACTTGTCGAACACATGGGCGGCAGAGTCGTCATTGTTCCCGGCCATCAGGAAAATTTTAAAATCACAACAGAAACAGACCTCGCCCTGGCGCAGATGATTATTTCCCGGCGCGGCAAAAGGCCGAGCTCATGAAAAACGCAGCGCCCGACATGCGCGTTGGACATGGCTACGACGCGCACCGCCTGGTCAAAGGTCGACGGCTTGTCCTCGGCGGCGTTGAAATACCCTATGATAAAGGACTCGCCGGGCATTCGGACGCTGACGTTCTGGCGCATGCCATCATGGACGCCCTTCTCGGCGCCGCCGGCCTGGGCGACATCGGGGTGCATTTCCCCGACACTGACCCGGCCTATAAAGACGCCGGCAGCCTCAGCTTGCTCACGATAGTGGCGGAAAAGATCAGAGCGGAAAATTTTGAGATCGCCAACGTGGACTCGACGATTATCGCCGAGGCGCCGAGGCTTGCGCCGTATATGGCGACAATGAAGAAAAATATCGCCATCGCCGCGGGCCTGACGCCAGACCGCGTCAACGTGAAGGCCACGACGGAAGAAGGGATGGGTTTCACAGGCGAGGGAAAGGGAATCGCAGCCGTCGGAATTGCGCTGCTTTTCAAAACATAAACTTATTTCCATGAATTACAGGCATACATTATGAGCATACTTTTGACGGGCGCCACGGGGTTTTTGGGCAACAATCTTCTGAGGCGCTTGCTCGACGACGGAAATCAGGTTCGCGTTTTGGTTCGCAACCCAAAAGCTCTTGGCGTCGAATCCGACAAGCTCACAATCATCCAGGGCGATCTTCGCGACGCCGAAGCCGTTGAGAAGGCTGTTGACGGCGCTGAACAGATTTTCCACGTCGCCGCCGTCGTGAAGGACTGGGTGAAGGACTGGTCGATTTTTCAGCGCGTCAACGTGGACGCCTGGGAAACGCTTTTGAAAATCGCGCAAAGAGCCGGCGTCGAGCGCATCGTACACACCTCCAGTTTCTTCGCACTCGGCCAAACCG
>Ga0307990_1000592_pt1 | contig 32051 bp, 37 predicted proteins | sample EllFjometagen129_FD_203168 | JGI IMG/M metagenome (GOLD analysis project Ga0307990, IMG submission 203168) | Marine microbial communities from Ellis Fjord, Antarctic Ocean - #129 | ecosystem: Environmental > Aquatic > Marine > Unclassified | place: Southern Ocean | collected 2014-10-08
AGATCGCTCTAAATCTGCTTAAAACAGAGCAATCCAAAAATATGAGTATTAAAAGTAAAAGGCTGGTCGCTGCCTGGGATAATGAGTTCTTGTTAAAAGTCCTTAGAATTTAAATGCGTTGGCCCTGGGGTAAGCGGTTATACTTCAAAGTAGAAGAAATAGAAGAATGGATTACCGAAAATCGTGGTTATAACCAAAAAGAAATTGAAGCAAAAGCCAGTGAATATCTTATAAGGAATCGAAGGAAGTAGTTACATTATTTCATTTAAAATTTTTCAATAATAATTTCCTAACCTGATAAGCTATCCCAATACAGAAAGATAAAAATGAATATTACAAGGAATATATCAGATACAGATATTCAAATCATAATGAAGGTATTTGGGAATTACTTAGAAGGAATTACTTGACACATATGATGTATTGGGATTTTTAATAGATTTTTATTCTCGACAAATCCAATCCTTGAAGTTTTTATAACCCTTCTCAGGGCAACTGTAAACTTGAAATATCCCCTCTATTAATCTTTAGTAAGTGAAAATGTTAATCCTTTGTCTATGTGTTCATCAGCATTGGGATATGGTACATCATGTCTAATACCCCCATAAAAAATCTCTTCTGGGATTCCATTAGGAAAAGCATCACATTTATTATCTAATTCTTCTCCATGCCAATGAGCGCATCTATAACATGCAACATCTTCATCTCCTTTAGATAAATACCGATGCAATTGTACATATTCAGCATCTATGAATCTTCCACTTGCATTCACATAACCTTCACCAATAGATTTGAATTTACTATCCGTCATAAGGAGTCTATTTAGTAGGTGAGATTTTAATATTCTAAAAGATTGATTAGTGCTTCATTTGTTGACCTGATTGGAAAAAACGGTGCCACTGACCATTCTTTGCCTAAATATGGTATCTAATGTAAGATATAGAATAGTAAGGTCTTTAGTTGGTCAAATAGAATCGGCATATAGTGGTCTGTGGTACGGTTTTTCCAATTATACTCTTTTTAGTATTTCTAAGATTGATTTAATTCATTAATCTGCTTTCTTAATTTCTTGTTTTTCTTTTCAAAATCTTTTATTTTCTCTTTGAGTAAATCATATTCATATTCTAATTCATTAAACATATCAATCATTCCTTGTTTCAAGATAAACTGCATAATAGAACACAGCTATCAAATACTCTCCAATAAATAATCCTTTTTCCTTCTCATTCAATTCATTAGGTATTTTTGTCATTAGAATCCAAAATTGGTCAACAGTTACTTCTATACTAGATGTACTTAAAACATGCTCAATATAAATATCAATAAAATTTTCTCCCAATTTTTGATAAATAAGATTAGGAGATGATCCACTTTGTTTTATCGTATCAAAAATGTGCCTTTTTGACGAATCCATATAAAACTTGATTACGTCATATTGATTTTGGGTTGACGGAACGTGAGAAGTAATACTCAAGAAATTGCTTACACCAGCGGCAACGAACAAGAGTTTTTTATTAGTACCAACTTCTAAATAAAGTTCGTCCAACTTTCTATTGGTATAAGCTAATTGCTCCTGTAAAAAAACTTTATACTCTCCATCTACTTGATTATCAAGTAAATTATTGAAATAATCGGCATCATTTATTGAATTACTCATGCTAAATATGATTTATTAGGATAAAGCGAAATCCTCCAAGAGTAGTTTCTGGAGTAACTAAATATGATTTTATGTTATTTGCCATTTTAACTAATCTATCACCACTATAACTTTAATTGACAACGCATAGTTAGAAATTGTGTTATATCCTCGTATCAATTAATTGAAATATACCAGTGTTCGATACTTATAAATTTATGTTATACTTTTAACAATTGCAAGGGAATCAAATATTTGCTAAACCAAAGCACTTTATTATGAATCTATTTAAAAGAGTATCTCAGAATAACCTATCTAATAAATTATTAGATACTTGCATTAGGAGTGCCGATTTTTTAATTGATTTTCCAGCATTGAAGATTTTTCTAAAATCCACAAAAGCACCAAATCCAATATTGGCAATGAAGTTTGAGGCTATGCTACTTACATATGGCATAATATTGAATCAAATGCATCAAAAGTTAGGTAATCAGGGATTTAACCGTTTTCAAGATGAGATTTGGGAGAAATTCAGAAGTTATGTTTTAAGCCATGATCTTACTGAAGGTCTTAGTTCTGATTTTGATGATTTTTGTAACAATCGATTCGAACTGAATCATAAACAAATTGAAAAGTTTTTTCATAGTACGGTTGGTACTTATGTTCCAAGAAAAATGCTATGTAATATTTTTGAGAAGCCTCTAAATACAGTTGGAGGAGAATCAAAGAATATTGAGATAGATAAATATTTCTCCACTAAACTACATGGCGTGCTCGATATTATTATTGACGATATTAATAAAGCACTCTAAACATTTATCTCTTTTCCCCCTTAAAAATTCTCTGAAATAGAGATTTCTTTTCCTTTTTCTGCTGGTTTCTTTTTTCCCAATTTTCATGAAACTCAATTCTTTTGGCAATCTTTTCATGATTATCAACAGTTCTCTTGCTAACAATATAACCCTTTTCAAATTTAAGAAATATGTTCTCTTCGTATGTTGGAGGAATGCCAGCCGTATAATAGTAAGGCTTCCCTTGCGGAATGTCAATTTCTCCTGAAAACCAGTCTGCAAAAACTTTTTTATGATTTGGGAACAAGAAATCCATTCCAATTTCCCAATAAGTATTATTAGATAGATTGGCAGAACTCCCTTCAAAATCAACAAGGTACAATTTATCCTCTACTAATTCCCAAGTTCCGATATAGCCTCTCCAGCACGCTGATGATGATGAAAATAGGTTGGGTTTTTCTTCAAGACTTTCTAAATATGGAGCTAATGGCTCTGAAGCTATGTCCAGAGTTTCACCATTAAATATGAGTTTTTCCATTGATTGGGCGGTCATGCTTTTATTGATTTAAATATTCATTATCAAACAGGCTAATAACATGCCCTTCTTTAATATCTATATTAATGTCATTTATAAATATAGCATCATAACCAATTGTAGGGTATATAACATCTTTCCCATTAGTAAGATTTATTTCACCAGTAAACCATTTAGCGAATACTTCTTTTTGGTCAGGAAAGAAGTAATTCAACCCTACTTCTTCAATTTTACCATCAATTTCAATATACGCTTCCAGACTCGCAAGGAGAAGTTTTTCATCTTTAATTTTCCATCGACCATAATAACCCCTCCAAGAATCTGAATTAGGAGAATTGAATATGGGTGGTTCATCAAGTTTCTCCAGATATTCACTAAAGGGAAATGAATTGAAATAATACTTTCTCCTCTTAATATATATGGTTTCCATTGCTTGGGCGGTCATGGGGTGCAATTAATTAGTGTGTTGAGTAAATTTAGTGATTTTATGTAACTTTAGTAAATTCCAATTATACTGTTGCAATCATGACAATTGATTTCAATGATTTTGAAAACCTTATAAAAATACCTGTTAAGAAATGTATTACTTAAATACTATTATTTTCATCATCCTATTCTTCCAAATTTCATTATCAGCACAATCTGATACCTCATCATTCTCAGGTTCATGGTTGAGAAGTGATCCTAATACTGTATTACTTGAATTCAAAGAAATCTCAATTGATACGGTAGAATTTACAATGACCAGATATAATGAAAATTATTATGGGTATTTAGGTGGAGGTGAATATTCAAATCCCAAATACGCTGTAATAAATAATACCACTGCATATTTTAATGATTCTGCTGCTATAAGTGATGGTCGTCCACTCTATTATGAAGGTGAGGAACCATGCGAGTTATTCTTTAATCTGATAGATGGTGATACAATTGAAGTACACGAGCAAAACTGCCGTATGATATATGGTGGTGTTGGTGTTACTTGGGAGGGTGTCTATGTTAAGACTAGGAAAAAATACGACAATCAATAATCGCTTCAGTTCTTGCTCCCAAATGTAGAAAGGATGAAGAATAGCATTTCATTATTGTATCATAGTTTTAATATTAAAAAGTATCCCTTAACTTTAACTAACAATTTGTCCAAGTGGATTTGAATTTAAACACTCGTATAGATTCTCATATTATTGAGCATCATGTGCCTAATAGGCAATATTACATGTAGATGAAAAAATACTGGATATTACTTGCGTAATAGACCAGATTAGAAAAATGTGTGAAAAAGGACCATGTATTATTGAAATTTCTTGTGTTACTTAACTTGAGTAGGAATGACAAAAAATGATTGGTATGATTGTATTTACCAATAGTACTGATGAACCTGTTATGATTTTTATGGATAATAGGCCAACAGGATTCACTATTAATTCTGAAAGTACAAGATCTTCAGATTGGCTTTCCACAGGGAATCACAGCTATTCTTATTTCATAAAAAGTCTACCACAAGCAATTGTTAAAAATGTATATATTGAGAAGTGTTCTCGAGTTGATGTGAAATTAAGTTGGGAAGATCCCTTAGCTGATTTTTCGGCTAACAAGACAACCGTAAATGTTGGGGAAATCATAAATTTTACAGATTTATCAACAAATGAACCTTCAGAATGGTTATGGGATTTTGGAGATGGAGGCGTGAATATTAAAAGGATTGTGTAAAATAAGAAGTATTTGATTCTCAATACAGTTGATTTAAGGCAAATACTAATTTGCAATTTATTAACTTAGATTTTATTTTTTATTCAACCTCATCATGAAAAAAACTATTATAGTTCTTATTTCTATTTCATTTTTCATGTCGAATCAAGTGTTGTCTCAAGTTCAGCATCTTGAGGATTTTATGTTACAAGGCAAAGTGAAATCTGTTTTACAAATCAGTTATGAATATTCAGAGCATTTTGGAGAAGTAAAGAAAGGGGCAGTAAAACATAACGGAAATTTTCGTCGTAGTTTTAATGATAAGGGTCAGTTGATAGAACAAATATCTTACCATAATGATGGAGAATTAAGAAGCAAAAATATATATATAATAAACGAAGAAGGAAATCAGATTGAGTATCAAGAATATTTATCAAATGAAAGTCTTGGTTTAAAGATTTCTTATAATTATGACAAACGTGGCAATAATATTGGACTTCACATATATAATTCTGATGGAACCCTCAAAGAAAAAGTAATAAATACATATGATGATAAAGACAATATTTTGGAACAAGTCAGGTATTCTCCTGAAGGAAAAATTTCAACGAGGCAAACATACAAATATAATGATGAGGGGAAAGAGATTGAAATAAATCAATTCAATTCAGAAGGGATTCTGCATTTGAAACTAGATTTTAGCATTAATGGAGAGACTTCCAAGTATGATGCTGATGGGAATCTTATAGAGAAGATTATAGTAAAAGATAATGAAGATAAGACTAATACGGAAGTTATAGTTTTTAACTCAAATGGATGGCCAATAGAAAAACGAACTTGGAAATATGACAGCAAATTTAATACTCTAGAATTTCTCGAATATTCTGAAGATGGAACTATTAACTATAAGCATATTAATGAGTATGAATATGACGAGAGAGAAAATTATACAATTCATCTGGAGAGGATAAATGATAAACCTGGGAGTTACATTGAAAGGACATTTGAGTATTACGATTAAAAACAATAAACGAGTGTGATTTTCCTGTATTTTGCAGGGGAGAGCAGGGAAAAATAAAGATTTATCAGCAGTCTCATGTAACGTCTAATTAGTTTATTATTCAGTAATAAACACAAATAATATGCCAATTTCGCTGCTGTTTGATTATTTATGCCGCAATTCTGAAAGGTTAAATACAAATGATGTTGAAATTCTGCAAGGTTCAAAAAATGGTAGGTTCATAAGTCTTAAATCAAAGATAGAAAGATTTCAAAAAATCATGAGGAAGGATAAAACATCGGTAATAATTCTTTCAGATAATAATCAAATTTCAGAACCATTTATGACTTTATTTAATAATTTTGAAGAATTAAGAAATGCTTCTGTGCATTATTCACCGTTAAAGTCTAAGATTTGGTTAAAGCCTCATGATTGGGTAGATAAAGCAAAAGAGTTTTCAGAATTAGTAATCGAAGCATCCTTAATAATTTGGAAAAGTTGCCATGAAACCGAAAAAGGTCCTGATTATCTTGGACGATTAGAATACGATCGGTTATACAAAATAGCACTGGAAAAGGAAGAATTATTAAATGGTATTAAATAGGTTAATTTACCATTATACCGAAATATACTATTCTACACTTTATATCCAAAACTTTGAGGAATCATTATTTTTTTAAATTCATTATTAAAGAAATTGTCAGTCATCCCTGCAATATAATCACATACAATTCTAGGTTTTGATGTCGATTCTCGATAGTCAGAGTCCTTATTTTTCAAGAAATACTTTAAGATTGAAGATTCATTATTGTCTTTTTCTAAATCATCAAGATAAACCCTAAAAAGGACATCAAACATGTTTTTAATTTTGCTATCCTGAGTTGATTTCTTAGGATTTTGATAGATAGCGGATTTACTAAATTCATAGAATTCAGTTATTGCATTAAATTTTTCATCGGAAAGCATTATGTAATCCTTCCCATAACTATTATTAATGATGTCAAGAGCAAAATTATTTATTATTTGCGAGTTAGTGTTACCAATTGTTTCTGAAACTGATTTTGGGATATCTTTTCGTTTAATCAATCCAAGAGTTATTGCATCTTCGAGGTCTCTACCGATGTAAGCTATTACATCTGAAATTCGCATGACACATCCCTCTAATGTCATAGCTTTTATCTTTTTACTATTATCCTTTATTGTCCAGCAACTTTCATATTCATCCAAAAACTGATCTTTATTCTTTTTATAATCTGGTCTATATTCCTTCAACAGTAATTCCCCATTATGACATAAAATTCCATCAAGCACTTGTAAAGTAAGGTTTATTCCTTTCCCCTTGTTTTCAATGGTTTTTAATGCTCGTACGCTTTGCGCATTATGACAAAAGTATTCACCAGTTAATTTATGTGTTATTTCATTAAGTTTCCTTTCACCGTCATGACCATATGGTACATGACCTAAGTCATGACCTAAAGATACTGCATCAATAAGGTCCTCATTTAATGATAATGCTCTCCCAATAACTCTTGCAATTTTTGAAACAAGCTGTACATGTAAGACTCTATGTGTAATATGGTCGTTTTCAAACAAGTAAAAGACTTGTGTTTTATCTATGTACCTTGTATATGCTAAAGAATGAATTATCTTATCTGTATCATGAAAAAATGCAGGACGAATGTTTATTTTATCTGGAATGTCGTCTTCCGCAAATCTTATAGCTGATTTACTTAAACAAGCATGCTTCGATAATGTCTTTCTTTCTCGTTGTAAATTACTTATCAATATCTCTTTGGCGATCTCTGGATTCAAAGTAGTATTCTTCATTATCTGGTATTAAAGATGATTCACTTATGTTGCCAACAATACTTACTCCCCGCTTCAACTTTCCTTTTACACCTAGTTCCTGCTTGTGTGGTTGCAATACACCTACCATCAGGTGAACTAGTTGTTGATTTTGGAGCTACATATCTTGGTGCTTGACTCTGATGCAAATGACAGTATCCATTGGAATTCTTTGTCTTATTCTTGCACCTGTTCCCAGTTGATTTTGTTTTCCCTTTGCATTGAACTGATGTACTCTTATTAGAACTGCCAGAACTTGGTCTAGTACTTACTGCATTGAAATCCCAAGCACTAACACTCACCAAACTTTCCAATGCTTCCTCCTGGTCATCAGGTAGGATCTGATAGAAGAAGTCAATCCCTGTAATACTCTCTACCCTATCAACTGATACAACATATTCCTTTAAGTCCTTTGTTCCTTTCTCATTAGGAAGGATAAACCCTATCATCTTCTGATCTCCTGTAACATCAAATATGACCTTATAATAGAATCCAGGGACCGTAACACTTGTTCCAATTGATACCTTATTCTCCTTGAAAACAGGACCAGTAACAACAATAATTTCCTGTTCTTGCCCCGCCCAGTTCCTAACTAATGATTCTAACTTCTTCCATATTCCTCGATTGAAACTAGGGTCTTGTGGCGACATGTTGGACATATAGAATGATTCCGACATGGCAGTAGATGAGAATGTCATATCACCTGCAGGACAAAGATGACCACGGTCTCTATTTGATCCTTTATAGTCAGCTAATGTTGCTGACCCTGATATAACATCAGGATCGACCCTGAAATTATCAGTTCTGGATACTGCTCCTGACATCATTGATGCTGTCAATTTGTACGCAACCCATTCTGCTTGTTCATTTGCTTCAGAATAGGACAAAGCATAATGGCTGTGCTTAATTATCTGATCAGTAGTCGAAGTTGGGAGATACTCGTCAGAGTTCGAATAGTCTTGAGCGAATGAATTTATTCCTGAAAATAGCAGAAATAGCAGCAAAAATGCTGCATTGAGGGGTTTTTCCATGAAGTTGACTATTAGGGCTTTTGAATAAAGTTATCGATAATATTGAAAATAATCAAAGAATGATCCGATAAATAGACTTCTCAACACATTAACATGTGAAAAAACTGATTAAGCGGTACGAAGATATTTGGATTGAATTTCTTAGCTTTGATAATAATGGACTTGACACTACCAATTTCGTTATAACCAAAAAGGCTCGTAATTCTTCATATAAGGAATCACTCATACATTAATTACAAATGAAAAATATTTGGAAAATATTACTTACTATTTTTCTGATTTTATCGGGTGGATGGATAATTCAACGATATCAGGAAAACAAAAAGAAGAGAAAGGAAGAAGAAGAAGCTATTCGGAAAAAGCTATTTGCGAATTGTCAACCCATCCTAACAGATATCCACCGAGCAAGAGATGAAATTGTCCAAAAACACCTATCAAAAATCAAATACTTTACTAATTCAGACAAAACACTTTGGATAAATAATTATAAGAATCAATACAGTTTCACTACTCAAAATGATTTTGAAAAAATAGGATTAGAAACGCTTGAAGTTGAATTAATAAGAACTTTCAGGTTCTACTATGCAAATATTGAACAGGCAAGAAAAAAGTACAATAAAGAATATATTGATGAAGAATTAGAAAATTATAAATCCTTCTTTGATAACATTGAAGGAAAAAAACTTGATAATCAACAAAGAACTGCAATTGTAACTGATGAAGATAACAATCTTATAATTGCTGGTGCTGGGTCTGGAAAGACTACTACAATAGTTGGAAAAGTAAATTATATTCTTAAAAAATACAATATAAGTCCTTCTGAGATATTACTTATCTCCTTCACCAATAAGTCAGCAAAAACTCTTGCTGATCGGATTAAAATAGATGGTGTTGTGGCAAAAACTTTCCACAAATTTGGTAAGGATATAATTGTAGAAGCAGAGCAAAAACAGCCAAGTATTTTTGATGAAGCCCAATTCAAACCTTTAATAAAAAGATATTTCAATGAATTTAGTAAGGACAATACATACCTCTCTAAAGTCACAGGATACTTTATAGATTATTTGAAACCACCATTATCACCATTCGCTTTCAAAAATCAAGGTGAGTATATTCAATATATGAAGGATAACAATTTCAGAAGCTATAAATCTATTGGCATAAACATAAATGGCAAATTGACTTATAAGATGGAAGTTGTAAAGAGTATTGAAGAGTGTAAAATTGCAAATTTCTTATTATTTAATGGTGTCAAATATGAATATGAATATCCATTTGAGCATGATACCGCAAATGAAAACTTTAGACAATACAAGCCTGATTTTACTATTATACAAAATGGAAAGAAAATATACATTGAGCATTTTGGTATATCTAGAGAAGGCAAAGTTCCCGACTGGTTTTCAGGAGATGATAATAGAACACCTACTGAAAAGTATACCGAAGAAATGGAATGGAAACGACAAACCCATATAGAACATGAGACAGTATTAATTGAAACTTATAGTTATGAAATGCAGGAGGGGATTTTATTTGAAAACCTTGAAAATAAACTTCAATCAGTAGGAATTGAACTACATCCTCTCACCCCGAATCAGATATGGGAAATAATTAAAGATGCATCAAAAGAAGAAGTAAATAACTTCGTAACAATATTTGCAACATTTATAACTCTTCTTAAATCAAATAACTATTCAATTGCTGATGTAATCGAAAAGAATAAAGCAACGAATGATGATTTCTTCAAAAGCAGAAATCAAGTATTTATTGATATCGTCCAACCAATTTTTGAGAAATATCAATCAAAGCTGAAAGAACGAAATGAAATTGACTTTAGTGATATGATAAATAAAGCATCAGAATATGTTGCAAATGGAAGTTCTGGACAAAATTTCCAATATATTATCATAGACGAATTCCAGGATATATCAATAGGGAGGTATAAATTAATCAAGGCAATTAAGTCAATAAATCCTCAATGTAAACTATTTTGTGTTGGAGATGATTGGCAATCAATTTATCGTTTTAGTGGTAGTGACATTTCATTATTCAAAGATTTTGAAAAATACTTTGGCTTTACAGAAAGATTAAAAATCGAAACTACCTATCGTTTTCATGAACCTCTAATTAAACTCTCTAGCGATTTTATATTAAAAAATCCAAATCAGGTTCCAAAAGAATTATCTGGAACAGATTCGGAGAAGCTAACTCAATACAGAATCGTTTATACTGACAATGAAGATCAAGATGACACAGAGTCTATTCAAAAAATTCTTGATGATTTAATACTTAATTATGAAGATATTGATGACAAGAAAATCTTAATCCTTGGCAGGTATGGTTTTGATATTGACAGAATAAAAAATGAGAAGAATACATTTACCATTAATAGTGATGATGAATTAATAAGCTATAATTACAAAGGAGAGAATGATTCTAAAAATACAATAGTCGCACAGTTTTTAACAGTTCATAAATCAAAAGGTCTTGAAGCTGATATTGTAGTAATTATTAATTGCAATTCTGGTAAATATGGATTCCCTTCAGAGATGTCAGATGACCAAGTATTAAACCTACTTCTAAGTGAAGCAGATCAATTTGAAAACGGTGAAGAAAGAAGGTTGTTCTATGTAGCAATTACAAGAGCGAAAGAAAAAGTCTATCTCGTTACTGATAGTATTTATAAATCCAAGTTCATAGCAGAACTTGAAGTAGAGAGTGATCAGGTCGAAGGCAGGAAATGTCCTATTTGTAAGACTGCTGATGTGGTTCTTAGAAAAACTGGGACCTCAAAAAATGGTGATGACTACAAATTTTATGGGTGCTCTAATTATCTATATGGTTGTAACCACACAAACACAGAATGGGCAAATGATGATTGAGCATTTTTCACCGTGATTAATAACTAACAGCCGATATAATGAAAGGTTCCCTCTGGTTTAGATTATTGCATTATTGGTCATATAAAAGAATTCCTATCGGATCTGGTTTAACTATTCCCTTTCTTGTTGGTGCAGAAAGGATGTTTTTGGACCATGCGAATCCCTTTTCGATAAGGAATCTCATTGAGGAATTCGTTAATTCGTATGAAGTTGGATATGATATTTCCATCCGTCAGTGTAATAACATTGGTACTCTTGTCTGCTGTTTAGAAGAACTAGAGGAAGATGAAAAAATGTATGCCGAAAATATTGGTAACCTTTTTCTTTTTGCAAATGAACTGATAGAGTTAACGACCATCAATACATTATCTGAATATTTAGAAAAAAGGTTCAATGGATTCATTAATAATAACGAATATTCATCAATGGCAGGTAAGTGGATGGTATTTTCTCAGGATGATATCAATACTATCAAAAAGGCTCTCCACCCATGAATTCAAAGAATACTGAACATAGCCAATCATTGTTTTGAAGAATCACTTCTACGCAATCTAAGTATGAAATATTATTGTCAGTAAATAAGATAGATATTACCACTACCAGCTAGCTTTACTCGATATTTTTGATTATTATTCTCAATGTCGTAGATATCACCATGGAAATAAGAATACTTCATTATATGTTTAAAATGAATTGTGTTTATCCCTGTTTGAATTTCAGATTCATTATTCTTTTCCAACCTAATGTCTATTAATTCTGATTCTTTTTCAAGGGTGAGGTGATTGCCGTTATCTTTAAAATAAATAAACATACCAGGATTGCTTGTACACATATCTTGGAAATGTGTTCTCTCAACTAATGGATCTCCAATGAATGGTTGACCTGTCTTTTCACACATCTGCTCCCAATCTGATTCTGTAAATGAATAAGATTCTTTCACAAAGGATAATGAAAAACTTTGACCAGAATGTTCTTTTACTTGATTCCTTTCTTTGTTTCTATGAATTGCTGAATTCTTTGGTATTTGTAGAGGGAATGCTGAGAACTTTACGCATCCGTTATCTTTAATAAAGTTGATAGTTTCATCAAACGAATCTATCGTTTGTCCTGGAATCCCATATATTATACTTACTGAGTAATCAATCTCTTTCTGATTAAGTTTTGACATAACTCTTTTAACGGAATCCAAGTTGTTCACTCGATTAATTGATTTCATCTCAACCACATGAATTGTCTGGAGACCAAATTCCAGACTGACCCTATCTCTATTTTTCTCACAAATTGAAAGAAATCTATTGCCTAATTCACTGTCAATTTTTTCAAATCTAACTTGGAATGTGATCTTGGTGTTAGGTATATCAAGTAGTTTTCTGAATATTTCTATGTCCTTCTGAGTAAGTAGGAAAGTTGCATCAATAACATTTATTTCTTCAAATTTATATTTCGAGAAAAGTTCTAATTCTTTGTCTAATCGATCATCATCGAGTCGATAGACTTTTCCTTTCAATGAATTACCCCATTCACAAAAACCACATGTATATGAACATCCTCGTTTACTTTCCCAGTATATTTTTTTTGTATTTAAGGGTAAGATTCCTGTCAGATATGGAGAAACCAAATCCTTATTTCTTAGCGGAAAATCAAGGACTGAATCATTTGTTCTTCCACTAAATATTTCTTCTAGCGCAAATTCAGCATGTCCTTTGATGTAGTAATCCACATTCTCATAGACATCAATTAATTCTTTTTTAGGGAGTGCTGTTATTTCGTATCCGCCAAGAATGATCTTTCCACTAAAATTTGGTCGTATATAGTTCACCAACATTTGAACCAGATTCTCTGACCATGAATATGCTGAAAGTGCAATGAATGAATAATTGTCAATGGATTTGCTGAACTTATTCTTAAATTCTGAAATGATTCTTCTTTCTATAATGCTCTTATCTTTACCGATTAAACCTCTTAAATTGTATGACTGGTGCTCTAATTTAATTGAACCTGAATCACTGAATTTTGCAAGTATTGATGCTATAGAAAATGAAGTTTCAGGATAGTCCTCCTTTTGAAAATCAAAACTTATTATCAAGCATTGGGCTAGATTTACAGATGATGCGCTATTTGTCATTATCAATCTCCCTAATATCGTCGTGTTGGATAGTAATATCTACATCTGTATTTACTTCCCTGAATTTCCATCCTGTTATCTTGCCAGATTCAGCTACTCTTCCTGGTCGAAAATTTCCACGAATCGTTTTATCATCTCTTAATGTAATAGTGCATAAACCAAAGTTGAAATAATAATCTTGTATCTCTAAAATCGAAGGATTAATTGTTTTCATAGTAGAAATTAATTGGTTGATTATTAATGTATTCAAATAAAATTACTCCTTATTTTGAAAATAATCAACGATTAATACGATAAATCAACTTCTCATCACATTAACAGGTATAAACCAATACCTCGAAATTATGGAAGAAATCAAATTCGAACTTCTTCACGGAGAAGCAGCATACCTAGTCTGGTATGTATTTAATGATTGTCAAATAAGAATTGAAACACTTATGGATATTGACAAGAATCTTGAACTAATAGTATCTGAAGATGTATTAGCTTTTCGATATGATCATCCTGATGAGATGAGAGATATGGTCAAGGATGATGGGAAATGGAGAACTACGAAAGAAGGAGATGAATTAGATTCAAAAGATAAAAACAAGTTAAAATTGTTATGTTGGGATTATACATTTAACTAAAAATCTGATTAACTTTATTAAAAATGCAAACCATCATGAAAACATTGGAAGTTAGGATAGATTGGATATTAAATAAAATGAACTGTGGTATCAATACTTTTCTTATTGAAGAATGGGAAGGTGATTTAACTTTTGATGTTGATGCTGCAAATCATATGTGGATTGAACTTACCCTCGAATCGCTAAAGATACCCTATGAATCAGACATCATTTATGATCATGCTCCTGACATTTATACATATCAAATATTGTTCGAGAATTTAATGAAGAACTATGATGATATTCCTGAAACCTGCGAGACCTTTTTAAGTAGATTAACTGATGATAATCACAATGATCTGAATAACTGTGGTGCAAATTATTACGAAACATATAATCAGTATATGAGAACATATAAGATAAAGAAAATGAAATCAGGAAAATAATTTTGGAGTATTTATTAAAATAATAGAATTGAGATGAATCTTTGGAATCTTGATGATCTGAACAAAAGAATTACAGAATTTAGAAGTAAATCTGTTATATCTGAATCTGTCAAGGTATTGTGGAACTAATTTGAGCAAAAGCTTTACTATTATTCATTTACATAAGCTTCTTGGCAATCGAAAAAATTCAGTCCTTTGCCCAAATTCTCAATGCTTTAGCTAATTCCTTTTCAAAGGATTCATCCTGGTACTTCTTATCTAACCAATCTGCAATCCAGGAAAAGTCAACTATATTGTTCTCACCATCCTTATTTGAGGGTTGAACATAGATTATCTCCAGCCTATCATTCATACCCGAGGGTTTCAATTGATCTGTAAGCAGTCCATAATCCTTCATTTTATCAAGTAGGTGATCATACTTGTCCTTATAAGAACTAACTCCTGCAATTCTTACTATTCCATCAATTAGTTTTTAGTACCAAGCTCTTTTGCAAGCAATAAGTATTCATCCTGGTTAGCTCTCCTTGATTTGGAATCAGTTTTAAACTCAACTAGATAATTAATTCCATTATTCCCTATTACAAAGAAGTCTACTTTGTTAGGATCTATCCGAATAATTGGTGTTTTCGTGTTTTGGTTTAACCGTACCTAGCCTAATTGGGAGTTCAGGGATGATTCCCTCAATATCTACTTTCAAGTAGTCAGATAAGATTGGGTTAAGATAGTACCCGATAATACTATCAATCCTGGGTTCTGTTTTATAGGCTGGAAGTTTTTTCCAGTCTATCATCATTTCAAAGTAGTGCTTCCAGTTCATAATAATAAATTATTACAGTCAAATACACTTTTTGGCCAATCTTTGACTGTGTGAAAGCATTGTGGGATTGCCAAATGTGCCTGACAACCATGGGAAGGTGTGTGTTGGACTAGTATCATTTTTCTCCAATAATATTTTTTATTTCCCCCTCTGTCAAATCGTAAAGCTTATAAACCATCTGGTCTATTTGCTTCTCGAACTCTGTTATATCTTTGTCTTGTTGCTTCAAATTTAAAATCTTATCGACAATCTTGACAATTTCATTTATTTCTTTGTCAGATGGTTTATATATAGGGATTTCAAGCAATGGCCCTTTGTCAATTTGGTAAGAGTTACCTTGTAATTTTCCTTTTCTATAAAGCCAAAATGAAATAAGTTTTGAATTAAATAATCCTGTCAAATATTTTAAATTGATTCTGTCTGATTGAACAATTAAAAAAGCTCTTGATACAAAACAATCAAAGTTTGTATAAGTAAATTTAGGTTCAGAGGGACATTTACGTAGGGCAAAGATTTTCTCTTCTTCAAAAAGATGTTGCTCTCTTGTCCTATGTAAACCATAGGGTTTATTATCCGAAGTAATAATATTTCTAAATTTATCTAAATGCTTTTTTATTTTAGGATAATCATTGATTGGAATTCTTTTCGTTTTTTTATCAGGTTTACCAATGTCAGATTTGGTGTAAAGTATCCAATAGTTATTATTTGAATTTCCATAATACTTTTGAAGTTGTTCTGTCGTATAATATGGTTTAATAATTTCTTTCTCCTTTTTACTAAACTTTTGTTTTTCTAATTCTGAATTATTCAGCACAAATACACCATCACCTGAATTAGCTTGGCCATTCAACAATCCTACATTTTTTTTACTAACAAAATCTTGTAAAACATCTATACCCGAACCAATCTCAGCCTTTTGCCTAAGTTTCTTATTTGGTTTTTCTCTTAAAAAGAAATTTTGTTTGGTTTTAATCTTGATGAGTAGTTCTGAATCTTTACTAGAATTAAAAGTAAAAGTTTTGCCTTGAAATTGCTCCTTGACAATCTTAGGTGTTAAAAAAATACTCTTATCATTCTTTTTATCTGCGAGTAAATCTAATACATCATCCTGTGTATTTTTATCTCCTTCTAGTTTTCTATAATTGAATAAGTAATTATCACAAATTTTGTTTTTCTTGAAAAGAATAATCATTGTTTGAATAGAGGCATTTTCAAAAATCATATATGAACCAAAATCTGTAATATTTATTATTTGGCTTTCTCTAAGTACAATCTTTCTAAAATTTGATGCGCCAGAATTTGTTACCCAATTATTCGTTGCTATAAAACATAAAAAACTTTCAGGTCGAACAATCTTTAATCCAAGGTCACCAAAAATATACCACAAATCCATCTTGCCTTGATAACACTCTGTTTCATGCAAACCATTAAATGCTTCACGATTTACATCTTCCTTTATATACGGAGGATTACCTATTACTAAGTCAAACCCAACAAAATCTCCTTTGTCGTCTAAAACCTCAGGAAATTCAAAACGCCACTCAAAAGCATTTTCGTAAATAACATTGTTTTTTATTTCTTTTTCATGCGCTAATGCTTTCTCTGCTTCTTCCTTTAAATTTACTAATTTGTCTTTCTCAGCCTTTGTGATCTTTTGTTTATAAAGCGAAACTAGATTCTCTTGTTTTGTTTTTTCGTTCTCATATTTACCTTCAATTTTTTTTCGATCCGCTAATGCTTTAGAGTCGAAAGAACTTTTAAAGTTATTTTTCACTTCCTTGATTATTGTAAGAACTCTGATTTTCTCTTCTTTGGTTTGGCTATCTTTATATTGCTTAACTGCTTTCTGATAATCTTTGAAATTGTAACCAATACCTTTAAATGATTTTGTTAAATCATCATCTAAAGCAAAACGACTAATTAATGAATTCCCACATTTTATATTAATATCAATATTAGGCAACGTCTCCAATAATCCAGTATTTGTATAGTAGGCGTTTTTCAATAATTCAATCCACAATCTTAGACGGCAAATTTTTACTGAATTTGGGTTTATGTCCACTCCGAATAAGCAGTTTTCAATTATTGTCCGTTTTTCGTGAAATAAAGTATGTTGCACTCTGGCACTTTCCTTATTGTCTGGCTTGTAAGCAATAAGGAATCCTTTTTCATCGGTAATATTTAATTCATCATTAATTACTTCTATATCATAATCACTAAGTCTTTTTCCTTTAGCATCAATTAATAAACCAAGTTCATGTTTAATTAGAATGAGTTCGTTTAAAGCACTGACCAAAAAATGACCAGAACCTACTGCGGGATCACATACTTTCAGTGAATTGAAAACATCATTTAATCGTTTTCTGTCTTCATGTTTAAAAAAGTTATGGCAGTATGCGGTTAGGTCTTCATAAGTTTCAATTTGCTCGTTTTCGTGTTCCTTAAATTTTTGAGATATGGCTTTTCTTAGAGTTTCTTTGCACATATACATAGTGATATGTGAAGGGGTGTAGAAGGATCCATCTTTATAACCATTTAATTTTTCAAAAATTTTCCCTAATACTGATGCGCTAATTAATGTTTTAGTTTCTTCTTCTTCTGTTATTGCTTCAGTTCCATCTGCAGCAAAGTCAAATGCATCCAAAAATTTGAATAGGTAATCTAAAGTGGATAGTTTGCCTTTGAGCCTCTTTCCCTTAGCTTCTTTTAAGACGGTTCCTTTATATACGTCTATCTCATCATCGTTAAGGGCTGATATATCAAAGGTGTCAGTTTCTAGATCATTCTTTTCAAATAGTGAACTATTTAAGAATGGGATATTTTTATACTTATCTTTAAACTTTGGATGTCTCTCTTCAGTTTTTTTAGCAAGAGCCGAAAAAAACAAGTCATTTAAATCATCAAAACCTCCTACAAAATCACTATTTAAAAATTTGTACTCTTTGGAACCACTATGATAAGATCGCAGTTGCGATTCAAGCAATTTTAAAAACAAAATTCTATTAATCCAGGTTAGACAAAGTGCAAGCCCTGCATTAAACGCCTTGTCCTCCGTAAACCTTTTTACCTTTTTTAAATATTCTTTATCTTCTAAAGTAAATATTGTGTTTTCTAGTAGAGAAGCATAATCTCTTTCTTTTTCCTTTTTTCGATAGATTAATTTTTTTCCGTTTTCTTTAAATTCTTCTAATCCAATAATGTGCAAAAGTTCGAGGTAAAATTCCTTATTCAATTCATTACTATCGTTTCCAAAGCTTTTGCCTAAGATATTTACATCAGAAAATACTTTGAACAGAGTATTTAAGTCAGGGTCAGCGTATGAGTCAAGAGATTTTTTAGTAAAATCCAGATACACAAATGGCAGCCTATCCTCAATTTCAGCAATATATTTGCTCGCTATCTCTTTATAAAATAGTTCCGTTTTAGAACTATCTTTTAAACCTTCTTTAAAGCTTTTGTACTCTTTTACTAACGATTTATTTTTGTAGAATAAATTATAGAAATCCTCTGATTTAAAAAGAAACCATGTATAGCCATTGGTGGCAATTAGATGTTTTATGTTGTTGTTATTACCATCAATGCGCTCATTAAGGTAGTACCACAAAAGCTCTTGAAGTGCTTTTTTATTGAGGTTGGTTTCAGTTAAATATTCCGTTTTATTACTTGGTTGTTTTAGCTCAAGTATTACTCCAACATCAGTTTTAACTTCTTTGCCAGTGTATATTGCTAGATCAATTCGATCCTTAGTATTAATTAAATGGTCTTTATAAAATGTATTCTCTAAGAATTTTTGAATTGGTTGTTTTATGAATTCTTCACCAATTCTTTTTGCCTCCTCTGCCTCCTTTATGGAAACTAAACAGGTTTTTAATTCAGTTCGAAATGCATTTACCTCTTTCCTTCTTGGTTTATGTTTTCGGTACTCTGGATTTAACGCTTTTCGTGTATTTATTCTATTCATCTAATAATTTTATTTCGTTTTCTATTAATCACAATCATTTAGGGCATGTTTCTTTTTATACAAATATCAGAAAGCACTTGTCTTTTCGAGATACACTAAGGTAAATAATAATTTGGGAACTTGGGATCGGACTTTTTAAAACTTGCACCAGGGAACAATTGTGTGCAAGTATAACTGCGGATGCATTTGAGGTAATCGCATATTGAACAACAAAACGAGTATCAACAATACTTCCAGTTAATCCGCCTTTTGACAGTAAGGCTATACCTAAAACTCTGTGACCTCGGTTTAATAAAATGAGCTTGACTTCTTCAATATGCTCATCTGTCTATCTGGTACAACCCACATTTAAGTGCTATCTTTATTTGACCAACATTATAAGCCAATTTAATCTAGTGTATCAGCATGAGGGAAACCATTGAAAAACTTAAAGGATCAGTTCTATTCAACTTGTCATTGAGTTCGAAAGAATTATTCCATAGCAACTTTCTATATTGGATTGGTCAGAATTACCCTAAAGAATTTGGTGCTTTGTTTGTTGATTACCTGAATAAAAAACCAAGTGATAGCAAGATCATTAATATTTCTAGAGAAAAAGAGAATATTGATTTGTCCTTCAAATATTCAAATAATCAAGAAATTTTAATTGAGAATAAGGTAAAAAGTGTTCCTTATTTAAGTCAACTATCCAAGTATTCAAAGAAGCATACTCCAGATAGAAATTATATATTGCTCTCACTCTCCGAACCATTATTTTTCAATTCTGAAAAAACGATTGTAATTGATAATGTTACCTGGCATTTTTTGAGCTATTCTGAATTGAGGAATCGACTGCAAACCATTGTCACTAAAATAGATATTGATTACCACAAAAATATAATTAGCGATTATCTGACATTTATTGACGGTCTAGTAGAAGCAAATCAACTCTGTCAAATAAAGGAAGATGATCTTTTTGATTTTCATTCTCTTGAGGCTAATCCTATTTATAAATCTCTCATGGATATTAGGCTTCATGATTTTTATTTAAAGAAGAAGTATGAATTTCTCGCTTATGAAGTATATAAGCGAGTTACCAAACTAAGTGATAATGTAAATGGTTTTAGCCAACCATTAAAATGGGATAGCAATCCAAGTTTGATTTATACTGCCTTTGGTATGACAAATGCTCAGGGATTGATGGATATAAAATATGTGATTTCAAAAAATGTTGCTCTAGGGATTCAGATACAAGGTCCACATTACAGAATGTTTATAGAGGATTCTAATGGCAAGATAGCACATAAAAATAAAGAAGAATTAGGCAAAGAATTATGGTTTAATTTTGATCGTTCATTCCCAAATGAAAGGATATATCCCAAAACTGAGAAAGGTTTTAATAAATATGGTGAGACTTTTTTTTATAAATCTGCTAAATTGGGAATACACAGAAAAGTGAGTGATGTTCTAGATATTGTACTAGCTGATTTCAACCATATCCATAATAATCTGAAAAGATTTCAGGAAATTTTTGATTTTAACGAAGGTCTCAACTGATACTACCACCGAAGGAAATATATACCATTATTGATATAAATGATGATAAAAATAGTGGTTATTATATACGCTGTGTAAAAGACTGAAATAAATGAGATATACTTCAAAAAATACACCAACTAAATGTCCCAAGTGCGGAGAAACAACTATTGCCAAAATTCTGTATGGTAAGCCTATGTTTTCAGAGAAACTTAAAATGGAAAGAGATCAAGGCAAAGTAGTCCTAGGTGGATGTTGTGTTACAAAGGACGATCCAGTGTGGCAATGTACTGGATGTGAAGTGTCAATTTATAAGTCCCGATAATGTACTGACGGGACCTTTGAAGAGATCGAAAAATTAGTTTATAAATTAATATTATAGATAGCTCTTATTTCTTCGTCATCAAATCTATTGAAGTATCCTTCGAAGAATCGCCAATCTACGATATACTTATATTGAGTTTCATCAAAATCATTTAGATACTTCTCTAATAATGTAATAACACCATCTTCATTTGAAATGTCCTTCGTTGAGCCATGAACATAGTAACCATTCAAGTTCTTCATTAGTTGTTCAGCAGATCGAAACATTGGATTAGCCAGTCCTGAAATTAAAAGTTCTTGCTTTGGAGTAAAACCTAATAGGGTATTCATCCTATTAAGTAAATTGTCTTTTTGAATGGATGGTTTTTGATATTTCCAAATGAAGGAGTAACCTTGTTTAAAGGTTTGCAGATAATCCTCATAACCTTTTATGAATATTTTCTGTTCATCGGTGAGCAATTCCTTCAACCAAATACTTATTGTTCCTCCATCCATAAACCAAAAATAATTAATTGTTTTCAGTTATTCGAAAATATTTAAAGGTGGGACTCCTAAAAAGTTTCCAATAAAATATTGTAAATTTATTCTACCTAAAACCTCAATAATGAAAAGGAAGTTATTCAACTTTTTGATTCTGACAATATTCTGTAGCATCCCAATCTTTTCGCAAGATACATATATACAGGTCGTTTCCGAATCTGGAATATCTGTTTTCCTAGACGGTAAATTCAAAGGTAAAACCTCTTTAGATATGGAAGGGTTGATAATAGAATTGAACAAAGGAGGTGATTATACAATTAAAGTAGTTAAAGAAGGTTATTCGCCTCAGAAAGAGAAAATTTCAGTAAATAATGGTGAAGTTCGGATTTATAAAGTCCGTCCTTTCATACCAAGTGTAAGAATAAGGCAAAAAGGAAATCAGGATAATCAGACTATTGAACTTAAATCTGGTGATTTAAAGATTCAATCTATTCCAGTAGCCATAAAAATATCCATACCTGATCTAGGTATCTCTAGCGGCAAAACAGAAGATGAGTGGTATGCTGAAGGTATTCCAGAAGGAACTTATGGAACCTCCTTTTCATTGAATAATAAAGTCTATAAAGAGCAGATAAAGATTGCTGATCAAAAATTGACATCATTATTAATTGACCTGAGAACTGGTAAGATTACTTATCGTGCAGATAATAATAAAGCTATCGATAGACAAGAAGAAGTTCAGCTAATTCGTGAAGAACAATACCGAATTGAAAGAGAAAGACAGCGTCTTGAAGAAGAAAGATTAAAGAAGGAGGAACAGGCAGATAAATTAAATAAGCTTGGAAGAAATACATATGGGAGGCAGGGAGTAGGAGAAGAAGAAAGATCACAAGAATATAGTGGAGGTGAAGGTAATTACGGATTGGGAGGAAGAAAAGTGGTTGGCGAACTTCCTAATCCAAATATTGATAACTGTAATGTTACCAGCAGAGTAATTATGACTGTAGAAATACAGGTTGACCGCTCAGGAAATGTCCTTAGTGCAAATGTGCAGTCTGCAACATATGCTGATAATTGCATCTGGAATGTAGTGATTCAAGCCGCAAAGAATACTAAATTTACCAGCGACCAAAATGCTGCATTCAAGCAAACTGGCTGGATCAAATATACAATTGAACCTTAAAGTGGAGCTGTTGGAACGGAAATATTTAACTAAAAGAAATAATATGTGTCAGACTCGATTTCTACTTAAAGTAGCTTTAATTGTATTTATATCCTATGCAATGGTGTCATGTAATACAGAGGATAGAAAAATTAAAAAGGCATTAAAGGAATCTGCTATAAATAAAGGGGCAAAGTATGAACTATCAGAATACCGTGTTGTTGAGACAATCTTAAAGTCTAATCTTGAAGACACAATAAGTAGTAGGAAGATTTCTATCATGGTACAAGAAGAATTGATGGAAATGGATAGCATAATGCTAAACAGCTATATTGTAAAAAGAGATGAATGTAAAAACCAAAAGCAAAATACCTTATCGTATCTTGCATCCTCATATAATAGTCTAATTAGAGATTATCAGAAATGGATTGATGAACAGGAGGAGAAATTAAATGAAAAACAAACTGTAATTGATAGTATCAGAGATAATATCCAAGAATTGGAATCTCTTATACTTGCAGCAAAAACGCCTCTTGTGTACTATGTAATTTGGCATCAATATAATCTAGATAACAAATACATAGAAGAAAAGGTTTTTTTAAACGCAGAATATAAAGTATTTAATCCCTAGCCATTATGAAACGCTTACTTTTTCTAATCGTTGCTTCGATATTCTTGGTAAGTTGCAGTGATCCTCTAAATAAACCTATATATGAACCATTAACTATCGAGGAGCTTCAATCAGTTATTAAAAAGGACACTACATTCATTGAATATTATGAAGAAGTTCAAAAGTTCAGGACATCCTTTTTTACTGAGGATATCAATCAAGTAAAATACGGGGATATTTCATACAATCAATTACAAAAATATTTTGCTTATGAGAAGGATACAACATTTACAAATCCTATAATTACAAAAGCTGAATCTGATTGGGGAAAAAAATATAACCATTATCAACTAAAACTTGATTCTCTTTCAAATTATTGGCAAAAGTATATAAATGAAAATTCCATAAATAGTTATGCCGATATTGAATTTGATCATCTTAGTAAAGAGTATTCCAAATATTCTAAAGAGCTTACAGATGTGAAATTCGCCTTTAAATTGACGCCTTTAAAAGAGACTATTCAACAAATCAGTTTCTATTACAAGGTAAAAAGCAAGTTGCGTGCTGATGAGCCTGAAAGTATTTATGGAAGTATATTTGACGACAAAAGAGGTTCTTGTATTTTAACATCACCATTTTCAAGATCTGTTGTTCGTTATTGGGAGGTTAATTCTACTGTTGAGGGTATAGTGAAAAATTTGTCAACTGCCGAATTTAAACGTGATTACGACATTACTTTTGAAATAGGTAAAATAAGAGTTAAGGACAAAAATATATCTGAAGATAATTTGTTTATTCCAGAAGTAATGGAGGATTATTTAAGGTATCCTTCTTTGTATATAGACGATGTTATTAAATACTTTTTTAATGATGATTATATATCAATATGGGAGTTTATTAGGGTTGAAATTGATAAAGAATTGAAAAAGAAGGATGAGAAGTGTTATGATTTTATCAAAGCATTTTCTGATTTTGAAGAAGATTAAAATTTATAAAACCAGTATACAATCGTAGACGACTGACTGTGGGATGACCGCCAGTGCTCCTCTCACACCGTTTTTGATAAGGGTCTTGTATACAGCGGCTCATATGAGCTGTGAAATAATCTAAAAAAAATACCATATTGATTTTCATAAAATAAATGGGAGGTCGTTTTAAATCAGCAACGAGATATATTCTTTCAATTCCTTCCTTGAAAGTGATTTTAACAATCCAAATTGTCCATGAGGGTCTTCCTTAATATGTTCAATAATTGAATATTCATCAGCCAAAAATGATTGTAGGTACTTTATTTGTTTTAATATTTCTGTTTCCATTGTAATTGATATTATTTTTTAGTTTTTCAATCTTCTCATTCCTTCTAACACGGTCATACAACTTTCTTATTTCCTTCTCAAATTCATAATAGAGGAATGAATTATATGCTCCGTTGGATAATAAGTCATCAATGCCGATTCCTAATCTTTGCGCGAAATCTTCATGGTCCTCCTCCATTTTCATTTGAATATCTTCATTCACATAATCAATTCCAAAATCCCACCCATAGTATTTGAAAATCGACAGAAAAGGTTTCATCCAGTCAGAACACCTATGGGTCATATCTATTTTATACTCTTCATTAAATATGATGTTATTAAGAGAATTACATTTACATAAATGCTCCTCAATAGCTTCTACACAATGTAAACTGTCAGTTTTAATAAGTCTTTTTGTATCTTCTCGTGCTTTCTTCATATCAAGATTCTCCCAGGTAAAATTCTCCCAGTCAATACCTTCATATTTATTTACAAATAATTGTCCAAGTAGCATATCATCCTCCAGTTTATCAATTAGTTCTACTATGTTTTCAACTCTAATCATTATTACTCTCAATCTGTTTTAATTATATATAGATTTTGCCTGAGTCATCTGAGAGAAATACCAAAATTTATTCTGACTATGACACTTAATAAGGAAACCTAACCTTCTGTCTAGTATCGCCTTAAAACTCCAATTATAACTATCAGATAAATAGGAATATACAAGGTAATCGGTAAGATAATAAGGTGATAATTTAATTTTCTGAACTATATTTTACTGATTAACAATAGTTTAAGGAGTAAAATAAAAATGCAACATAAAATATTTGTACCATCCCGTAACCCTTATAAACACTAAGGAAAATAGGAATTCGTGTAAGATGTAGTATATAACTAAATAACTATCTATATAATATCTCTCTTTTGACCCATTTTTTTAAATATATAATCATATAAAAAAGAATCCTCTTATGAATGTATATTACTCCAATAAAGAAATTAAATCAATTCATTCCAGAACAATTTAAATCAGATTCCTTTAGAACAATAAATTTTAATAACTCCAATTACATTTTAAAGATTGATTTCCTTTCTGATTTATTTCATTCCTTTTACATAAAATATTTAAGATTAAAAGAAGTAGAAAATCAATCAATAATTACCCTTAATTTATCCAGTGTTATTTTAAGGAATAAATATGGAAACAATTACATATACTATATTCAATTCCTTGTGGACAATGAAATAATTATTCTTAAAAGAAATTATACTTCTGGTGTTAGATGCAAAGAATATCAATTCAGATTATCCTTTCTCAGAGAAAATATAATAGTACCATATCAAAATCAAAATTGGAAGTTGATTAACTACTATAATTGCATTACAGATGAAGAAAGTGATATCTATCCAAAACGGTTAAGTAAGCACCTTAAATCCTGCCTAAGACACATTACAATGGATTATAATAGGTCTAAGGATTATTTAGAGAGTGCATTCCCAGATAAGAGTTCAAGGAAATATTTAAAGAACATGAACAGCATTCAGGATATTGAGGATGGGAATATCTATGTGAAATTTGATAAGTATGGTCGAGTCCATACAAACTATACTGTATTAAAGAAAAAAATCAGAACAGATTATTTATTAATTGATGGGTTGCCAGTATATGAAAGAGATATATCAAATTCACAAGCATTGTTTTTCCTCCTATTACTATCTCAGAATATGGATGATACAATTGATGAAACTGAACTACTACGATTTAAGACTTATATCATAAATGGAGTATTTTACGATGATTTGTGTTTGTTTTCTGATAAAAGTAGAGATGATATTAAGGTTACTTTCTTTAAGTATCTATTCGGAAAGAAGTATCAAGGTTTTCCTGAGTTTAAGGAATTGTATCCTAGTATTTACCAATATCTATTTGACTATAAAACTTCGCTGGGGGATTCCAAACTTGTTGCACAGAAACTTCAAGGATTAGAAGGTGACTTCATCTTTAATGAAGTGTGCATGGAATTATATAAGAAGAAGATTGTATTCTTTACCATTCATGATAGTATTTGTGTTACAGTGAAGAATAAGGGTATCCTTGACGAAATCTTTAACAGGAAGATGGCTGTCTTGATTAATAGGATTGAGGGTAATATCTCAAATTATTATGGTGAATGATTCAAGCCCAATATTTTCAGTAAGATTCCAATTAATATTTCCTTTTTCCTTTTTTGACCCGTGCTCACTGAATATATAAGAATAAACAAATTAGTAAAATGGAAAATAGACAATACAACGGACAAAGCTTTTATAGTGAATGTCTCAATTTAGAAGCCACATACAAGAATGAAAATATTCAAGAAGAAGATTTTGTAGACTTCTACATCTTTCTTGAAAAAGAATTTCGTGGGAAGAAAATTCTTTCTTTCCATTTAAAATTTTCCTACATACTTGAATATATTAATTCCTACCGTTATTCATATAGGGGTAATGAGATCCCATATTATGAAAAAATAATCCATAAGGAACTATTAGAATGTTTAAATGATAATGACAAGAGCATGGAAGATTGTTATGTCATCTTCTTAGAGTATCTGTGTGTTGGTAGGAAATTTAGATTCTCTATTAATAAATTCTCTGATATGAATTTTGGTGTAATGGCTACATTCGACAAAGAGTTTAATTTAAAGGAGAAGCTAATTATTGAGCCTGGTATAAACCAGTCCTATCATTACCAGATAATTGAGAAATAACGCACAATTAATTTTCACGGACAAATTTTCTAAAAACCTTATAAATAATTGATATGCTGAGTATAACGATTTTTAGAGGTGGTGAATTTACCCGAAATAACTAAAGCGAGCCTTTCTGGACATTGATGTTTTATTCCCTTTTTGACCTGATTGTATTTAATATATAAATGAAAAGAATCAGGACAAATGGACAATCGCAAACTATTTAATCAAACTTTCAAATCAGAATATTTCAACCCTGGTAAAATAATTACTAAAAAGAACCAGGATAAAGGAATTGTTGATTTTTATATCTTCTTTACAAAAAATGTAAGTATTGACAACATATGTGCCTTTCATGCCCCTTATTCTTACATTCATAACTATGCGAATTCATCTTATTCAGAAGAAGAGGCATTTATTACAGACATATTATTGCACCATAAGATTGTTGATAATCCAAATTCAGATATAACGGAACTATACCTATCGTTGATTGAATATTTTTGTTACGGTGAGGAGATACGATATAATATTAATTCGTATCCCGATGGCGGATTTGGGATAATAGCCCTACTCGATGAACGGTATGCAAATCCAACAATTACATCTGTCGTGGATCCAGAAGTGAATGAGGGTAGGTTTTATTATAATGGATAAATAGCAAAGTATTCCTTAACATTGTGTTTTGGTTTTATAATAAGATATGATAGTAGATTCTACAGATACAACACATTTAGTTGATGAACTAAGAAAAGAAATGTCCCGACTTTTAAAAAAGCAAGATTTAATAAAAGCGGAATTAACAAAAAAGTACAAGCATAGTAAATCTGTAAAACTTAAAACTCATCAGACAAAATGGAAGAATCCAGATACAAATACTATTTGGGTGTTTGGGTCTCTTTTTGAGAAACAAAATAGCAATATAACGGTCATTACATACCCGATCACTCAATTCAATGATAAAGAGGGTGGAAAGGATAGAAATAAGTATTTATTGTTCGCAATTGATAAGTTTAAATACGAACCTAAATTCGAAGAATATCTGGTAAAGATTTTTGATGGTCATTTTATCAAAAGATTTATAGAGCGAAATGACACCCCTGGATTGTCACCATATCAAGTAATATTGAGCTTACCCCTGTACGATGAAACTCGTTTAGTTGAGCATTTTTCACAGAATGAAAAATGGTATTTATATCTTCACAAGTATGGAATAGCAATGATCAAAAATGAACCACCAATTCTATATTTTGATACATATATTACTCTGTCACAATTAAAGGAAGCTCAAAAAACAGCGATAAAAGAACACTTAGAAAAATCAAAGAGTGTCAACCCGATGAACTATTTAATGTTACTTCATGAATTGAGATCAAATCCTGAATGGGAAAGCGATTATTTTCCTAAAGAATCAATTGAATATGCTATAAAGAATCTTGATGATGCAGAGCTTGAAGTGCTGAAATCTTTCTATGAATCTATTAATGAATAAGATCGGCATGTACACTCAATTATTCCTGATCTTTTAGATAAAGGTTCGTAATCGGGTATAAATTTGGAAATGCAGCCTAACTTTTCTGACTTTATACTTTTATGGTGGAAATACCTATACCTATTTCGTTACCACTGGAGTCTGATTTTGTTGCAAAATACTTCAATTTAGATATGATCTTCAATATTTCTAAATGTAAACCACAGATAGTTATTAACTTTATCTGAAATGGTATATTATGAAAGATGAAGTTAACATGACATATGAATATCCCGCAATTGATGCAACACCATTAGAACATAGTGAGAGGTTTAAATTTAATAATGAAAGTTTAGAAATTTCGATTGTAGATTTTTGGAAGTGGAATCAGTCTGACTTGATTGAAAATAGGAACAGGGGAATTCTTGCAGAGTTCATTGTAAAATCAGCCCTTAATATTGATACTATAACTCGACTTGAATGGGATGCATATGATTTAGAATCTGCGGACAATTGTAAGATAGAAATAAAATCAGCAGCATATATTCAAGCTTGGGATCAGGATAAACTATCAACGATAAAGTTTGATATTGCACCAAAGAAACAATTACAGGAAGACAATAGCTACACTGATGAAAAAGTAAGGACAGCGGATATTTATATCTTCTGTCATCTACATCATCTGGATCAATCATCAATCAATCCAATGGAATTAAGTCAATGGACTTTCTATCTTGTATTGACAAAGGTTCTTGATGAAGCATATCCAGAGCAAAAGAGTATTTCAATTTCAACGATTGAAACACTTGCCTACAAAGAATGTAATTATTCTAATTTGAAAGATGTTTTTGAAAATATTGCTAGGAAAAGTAAAAAATAGATAGTGTGGATATACCTCCACCATCAACTAATGTAGATAGATTTTGAAGTTAACAGCGATCGCCTTACTTTTACATAAGAAAGTTCTTTAAATACAATTTGTGACGGATTATGTGACGGGTAAAGAAAAAACCCACTGAAAATCAGTGGGTTTAAGTGTAAATGGTCGGGGTAGCAGGATTCGAACCTGCGACCCCCTGCTCCCAAAGCAGGTTCCCCAGGGAATTACTCCCTTCCCCTCAAATTCCCATCCAAAATATCCTGGATCTCAATTACAGGGTAGTAGTAAATTGAACCAATCGCGGTATATGGAATATCGCCTTTAATTCTCATATCCTGGAGCTTGCCGCTACTTATGCTTAGCATTTCGCGGGCTTCTTTGCTCCTGATCCATTTTTTCTCTAAACCTTTCTTTTGATTGTTGTTTTCTTTGAGAGCTTCAATAATTTCATTTTTCATTCTCTCGATGTCTTCTAGTGTTGCTACGGTTTGACCCATGATTTCAACGTTTTAAGGAAATATGCAACTTTGATTAGAATGTAAAGTCCAATCGGAACCGGATTACACCGCTTAATCTTAGTTTACATGATGGAGATTTATCTCCAGGCAAAATAGAATTCCTTTCATTCTATATTTGTTTACTTTAATTTTCGTTTTAATATATTCATTTCATCACTTACTTTCCTCTCAACCACCTTGGCATAAATCTGTGTTGTTCTAATATCCTTATGTCCTAACATCTCTGCAACAGTCTCAATAGACACCCCTTTAGTAAGCATCATCGTGGCAAAGGTGTGACGGGCCAAATGAAACGTAAGGGTTTTATCAATATCTGCCAGGTCCGCGATCTCCTTCAGGTAGGCATTCATTCGTTGATTACTGATAACTGGTAATAGTTTCCCTTTTTCATTGGCAACAGGGTGATCTTCATATTTTTCTATGATCTCAATGGCCTTTGGCAGCAGCGGCACATTTGATTTGCCAGATGTCTTCTCCCGGTTGGTGAAGATCCAAAGATTCCTATCAATGCCCTTTTTTAAATTGGCACTTGTCAGGTTTTCAACATCAACGTAAGCATATCCGGTATAACAGCTAAACACAAAAACATCCCTAACCATATCCAGTCTGGCAATGCTTATTTTCAGATCCTCTATTTGGTGTAATTCATCTTCAGTTAGAAAATCACGGTGGACCGGTTTTAATTTGACCGAGAACTTGCTGAACGGATCCTTCCGCAGCCAGTCATTCTTAACAGCCAGGTTCACTACCTTTTTTACATTCTTCAGGTATTTAATGGATGTGTTATGATTGCATCCCTTGACAGTTCGGAAATAGTGGTCGAATTCAGAGATGAACTTATAGTTTAGTTGTGTGAGTAATAAATCATCAGTCTTGTACTTGTATTTCAAATAAGCCTTTACATGACCTAGCGTCGTTTTAAACCGGACCAGGGTTGTTTTACTGTATTCAGCAGGTACTTTTTCAGCCATGAGTTGATTATGATAATCAAACACCTCTATAAGTGTTTTTTGGCCCTCGGTTTTTCCTTGTACTCTATTTCTTAAGGAATCTGCACTTATTGGCTTATCTTCTTCCAGAAGGTCTCTTTGAGCTTTGTATACTTTACTCCTGAGTAGATCCAAATATTCGTTCAACTCTCTAATATCTTCTTTCGTCCCTTTAGCAAATCCACCTGCTTTATTCCATTTCAATGGATCACTATAACGCTGAATGGCCATCTCTGACCGCTTACCATTAACGGTTATACGCATATAAATAGGGACCTCAGATTCACTACGTGCTTTGTCATTTCGCAGGTAAAAAAGGATGGCTAAAGTTTCTCTCTGTATCATATTGTTAAATAGTTTAGCAGATTTCTACCAAAATTATGAATTATTTATCAATTATTTGCATGTTTTAGAAATTATAACTAATTATGTAACTATTAGTTACACTTTATTCGGATACCTCGAGAATATTTGAAAAAGGTATCCGAATAAGGGTCAAGAAATATGCATTTTACGCTAAATAATAGAAAGCTTGAAAATAAAAAACCCCGTAAACAGTGATGTTTACGAGGTTGGTGTCTTACGATGTCTGTATCCAGTGGAGCGTATCAGACCACATACCCATCCCATTAAATGATTATATCACAGTGCCTTATCTCGACCCCCAAAAACAATGGTACAAGAAAGTGCTACTTTTTTTCGCTAA
>Ga0307990_1000594_pt1 | contig 32005 bp, 28 predicted proteins | sample EllFjometagen129_FD_203168 | JGI IMG/M metagenome (GOLD analysis project Ga0307990, IMG submission 203168) | Marine microbial communities from Ellis Fjord, Antarctic Ocean - #129 | ecosystem: Environmental > Aquatic > Marine > Unclassified | place: Southern Ocean | collected 2014-10-08
TTCAATAACGCCCCAGACGGTTGCGTTGTCAATGGTGTCATAGCCATGGATGATACGATTGCGAAAGCTGACAATACGAGGTAAATGATTGATGCGTGAGGCCGTTTCCGGATCCAACTGGGCAAGATGATTTAGTGCTTCACCCATAATTTCGAATTCTCGTTCGACCGCACGTCGAAGTTGACGATTGGCCTCGTAATCCTCATAGCTCGCATCCTGGTACCATGTTTGGATACTACGACCGGAATCGAGAATGTCAAAGAGTAGTTTTCGTGTTCGGTTGTTCATACAGCAGTTGGCGGGTTGCCTCCACTTCTTGTCGAAAATACGGGTTTTGAATCGATTGTTCAGTGATTAGATCGACTGAACGACCGAAAAGGTGTTCCAATCCATCCGCGAAATCAAGATGCCGATCGGCATAGTCTCCGGTGGGCTGTCGGTCTGAGAAGCTCACCAAAAAGTCTAAATCGCTACGCGCTGAATCAAACTGATCACCGGTTGCCGAGCCAAATAAGTAGAGACGATGCACGCGACAGCGTCGACAAAGATCTACCAAGACAGAATGTTTTTCAGCGATGATATCAACCATAGTATTCATCAGTATATTTGTGGGGATTGCAGAGGTCAAGTCATAAAACAACCCGCAACTGATCAGCTTTCACAAGCGAACCCCGTGAGCGGGTGCGAGGACATGGTTTCTTTACTCCTGCATTGTCCTACTCAAGGCCATAGGGGATAAGTTCATTTTAGACTGAAGTGGCCTTTGGTTGTTCGTTGTTGGTTTGTTGAGCGCTCTGCGGGTTGGTTTAACTGGATCTCCATTGCATTTGTGGTTCTGGCATGCTTATAATACGATTAAACAACGAAGGAGGACCGATTGGGCGATAAGTTGCTGACATACCTGAGGGTGCCTTGATCGTGAGCGTCCACGCCTGCGGGCTATTGACTGACCAGTGCATTGAGATGGCCGTTGAAAGGAAAGGGAACGTGGCTGTGCTGCCATGCTGTTATCCCAAACGGTCCTGCAACGTCCCCAAAGCATTGCAGCTGGAATTCGGCCATGAGAGGGCGTTCGACATTGACCGAACCTATAGACTGGAGACTGCCGACTATCACGTCCGCTGGTCTACCATCCCGGCCGTGATCACCCCGATGAACAGAATCCTGATGGGAATGCGTCGATTGTGAAGCCATGGCTACCATCTTTCTGAACTCGCAACGGTTCCTTCTTTTCATTCTAACGCCATCTCTATCGCCTCAATCAACTCATCACCCTTGAGACCAATGGCGGCGATTTCTCCCAGGGGATTAATCAGCACATACCAGGGCGACAGGCGGGATTGGAAGTTCAAAGGCACATTATATTCCGTAAATACTCTACAAGTACGGCTTTGTACCAGTGCGCAGCGTAGATCCAGGCCAGCCAGTTCGAACTGTTTTTGGGTCCAGAGGGCATGATGGGTATTCATAACAAAGGCAAAAGAAAAGCTTGGTGAGTCAGCGAACATCTCATAGATTTGTGCGATTTGATCCAAGGTAGACCCTGGCGTGGTATGTCCACCATGACTAAAACAGAGTAATAGAACCTGCCCCTCGTAATCAGATAGACGTAACCGTTTGGTATTTAAGGCCGGTAAATCAAGAATTGGAGCGATGTCACCTCGCGTCAGATCTTTGCCAAGCACATCTATCATCCCCAGATCAAGAGGAATATCCAACTGCGCTTGTTCTGTGATCAGAGGAACCTCAAATTCATGCCAGACATGGACCAATGTTTTACGTTCAATAGTGCTTGCTTTCGGTGGGGTCATTCGACTCGTGGACTCACGTATGTATCCATAGACTGCATATTGGCCTGGTTCCACATTCTCAATGTGGAACGTATGATGGCTGCCCTTGACGACAGATAGGTTTTCTTGATAACTGGAAGCCGCGATACCAGGTTGATCTTGAATCCATAATTGCACGTCTTCTAGACTCATGTATTCGAATCCTGAGGGAACGGGGAGCGGTTTCTCATGCACCCTGTTATTAAGCGGTACCAGTTGTAGAAACATGACATCAGGACCATTTGAATCTTGCTGAAAATCGATCTGTCCCATCACTGTACGCCCTGACCCTCCAAGATGCAAGGTAAGGGATTCGCCAGGCAATACGGTATAGATTTTATTATATAACTTAAACGAATGGGGATAGACCCGTTCAAATTCAAAGTGACCCATCTCATCGGTTTTTGCAGTGTAGGTGTCCAGAGATACTCCTTTGACATAATTCTTGGGATATGACAATTCAAGGCGGGTTAGGACTGCTGGCATAGTGCCTTTGACCAGATCTCCACTAACTTGTGCCCAGGGTTGAAGCACGATATTGCCTTGCCGCATTAGTTCCTGAAAAGAGACTTTTGCAATACCCTGATCACAAATAGCCACCAAGGGTGTATGTCGCGTACTGGATTCAAAAGCAAAATATCCCTGTTGATTGGTTCTGACCATTTTAATCGAAGGATTTAGTCGCATGAGTTGGCCATCCTTTATGCGTGGATTGGCTTCAGAATAGACCTCTGCATCAGCCACTGGCAGGCCTTGGGCATCCAATACATACCCCTCTGCAGCGATCATCTCTGCAGATGGGTTTTTAACCAACTCAAAGTTTAAGATGACATCCTGTTCATTCGGATCGATAACACGTGACATCTGAGGTTTGTATCCCTGAGCTTCAACATAAATTTGATACGTGTCGCAATCTTTGGTCACACTGTAGGTCAAGACTCCATCGGTCATCCACTGTGTTCGGGTGCCAGAATGTTGGTCTTGTCTTTGAAAAGACACACTAAAACCAAACGTTTTGAGGGATTTTTTGGTTTGTGAATCGACGACCGTGCCTGTCACGTTTGGAGGAGAGGCTAATACAAAGGCCTGCTCCAGGCCATCGGCCAACACATCCTGTTGGATTGCTTTATATCCCTCTTTCATAATCCGAATTTCAAAAGATTCTACGGGTGCGGAATTCCAAGAGAAATTACCGTTTGCGTCAGTTTTTCTTTGGACATCCAGGGTGTGAAATCCATTCCATTTTTCAAGTACGATCCAAGCGTCCTGAATCGGTTGCTTCTGTTGATCAACCACCTTTCCTTTTAAGGGGTGACCAGGTTCCAGTACAAATTCAATGGGACCCATATTTTCCACTGCACGGATCTGCCTGATTTGTGGTGCAAATCCTTTGGCTTGCGCAGTCAGCGTGATCATGGGAGTATGGCGTGGTTTTAAATGAGGAAACAGAAAATATCCATCTTGATCTGTTTGAGTCCAAGTTTTTTCCTGATAATGCGTTCCTGCTAAAAGTCGTGCAGTGGAAATAGGATGACCTGAAGTATCCAATACCGTACCCAATACGGAGACCCCTTGGGTTAATACCATCGGAGCCTGTAATTCTCGCAGTTCTTTCAGGCTGAGATCCATAGGAGTTTGGAAACGTGCATCTGCGAAGTTAGGGTGACTGACAGAAACATTGATCAATCCACTGATGTCTTCTGGCATCGTCGTACATTGCCACAAGCCGTTTTCATCAGTGTGAGTCAATAGATGAATATCTGTATAGGGTTCCCCGATTGTCTGTTGACGAGAATACCTCATTTCAATCGTGGCATCCGAGATGGGTATTTCATTGGCCTCTTGAATGATCCCTCCGATGCTCGTTCCAGTTTCCAATTCAACGTAAATCACCTTGGGAAGGGCTTTCTTGGTAGGCTGAAATCTAATGCTTTGCGGGACGAATCCTGCTTTTTGAAACGATATTTGCACTAAATTGGGCAAGGAGGCACCGATCTCTAAAACACATTGACCTTGTTCATCGCTGATCTTGTTTTTAATTTGTTTTATGGAGGTACTGATTGTCACACCCTGCAGGGGTTCCCCTGTAGAGTCTTCTACAACTTTCAGTGTGACACCCATCGCTCCCTGGCCAGTTTCTTGTGGAGGGTGATCGGATGACCTCTTATCCATAAGCGTATTGGGTTCGGACGCGTCTAGTTCAGTCAATCGTTTTTGAATCTGTTGGATGGCCATTTGATAAGGATTGTCTTCGGATTGACCTTGCCACGTCTCAGCCAAAGGTTGCAGAGCGTTAATAGCAGTTGCGTCACTGATTAAGCCAAGATATCCAGCAATCTCGATCTTTGTATTGGGTAAGCACGTTTCTAATAGCGTTAATAAGCCAGGCACATCGGACTGTTTAAACAATGATTGGGCTTCTTGTTGCTCAACCTGAAAAAAGCTATTTTGTTTTATGGATTCATCAGGTACTTGGACGATTTTTGGTGTCGGAGATAAGGTCGTTCTGTCTTGTCCAATGAGACATTGTGCCAAGGACCAGAATCCAGCCAATACGGCTGCAGCGATCGCAAGTTTAGTTATTGGGCTTGTCATGAGTTTTCTCCAAAGAGTCATACGTTTAGCAGCCATATCAATCGTGTGATACACACGCTCGTCTAAGTGCTTAGGCGTCTGAATCCTCATGTTTTGAAGGAGTTTTTCCATGTTTTTTGTCGGTCTCATAGGTCACCTCCTAGTAAAGACCGCAGTTTTTCCAGGCCATAACGAGTACGGCCTTGGATTGTATTAATCGAAACATTCTGAGACTTGGCGATCGCTTTTAATTTCAAGCCTCCAAAATATCGACATACCAAAACTTCACGTTGTTCAAAGGGTAGTTGTTTCAGGGCTTTTGAAAGCCGTTGTTGTTGTTCATCAAGAATAGTCAATTGTTCCGGTGGTGGAATATATCCCTGGGTTCCCGTAGGCTCTAACGGTTGACGGTCTTTCCTTCGTAAGTGTCGCCGGGCTCTGTTGGCTACTGCCGTCAGGAGATATCCACGCAAACTGCCCAGAATACGGATCGGTCTTCCTGAGTCCGCCAATCGTGCAAATACATCATGGACGATATCTTCCGCACTTGCTGAATCGTGGAGCAAAGCCATTGCAAGGGTCAAGCAATCATGTTTGTACAGGTCGTAGATATCGCGAAGAGCGTGTATATCACCTCGATTGAAGCGTTTAGCCAATTTTATCTCTGGTTGTGTCAAAAACTGTACTCGAGCTAAAAGTTAGAGATCGCTAACAATAAACAACTTTTCATCCTGTGCATGATGACAGTATACATTCTGTTTTTCTACCTTAGACATAACAAATGGAACTATTGCCTATAGGACACCTTTGTTTAGTCTTATTGTATAAAGAAAACATGTTTTTTGTTTTATTTTCTAAAAAGACATTTGAGCTGCAGATGGATGCACACAGATGTCAGCAAAGCTGTCACTAATTGCGTTTTGAATACAACCACAAAACACGTGTCGCGGCCTTTGGCTGCACCCAACATTGTTCTCGCCACTGGCACAGATGATGTGTCCGAAAATGGGGATCTGATTGGTATGCCCAAAACCAGTCTTTGCAAGACAACGCCAGTCAAAGAAGGCTGAAGATAGTATGTAGGTCGTTCAGTTCGGATAGTTTATGCTATTCGTGACAACATTACTCAGGCAATTAAAGGTGTGCGGTCGCTTTTTGAGTGTTCGTGCTCCGAACCGTTCAGCCTATGCAAAAGGTTTTAACCCTCCGCTTTCAGCCGGGACAATCCACGGTTGTGCCTCCCTTAATGGAGTGTCCCATCCCACAGTGTTCTTCGTATGGTTTTGGTGTCGAATGGAAGGGCTGGAGGGACTGTTATTTTAATGGAGCGGTTGGGCCTTGGGGGTGTTCATGGTAATGCCCCGGCATGAATGCTTTCTGAGCCCTGCAAAGTCATCAAACGTCAAACGGAATGCGATGTTTGTGCCTGCGTTTTGCTCCGGCAGTGTGACGTGTAAAGTAATTGAACCACTTCCTTTGGGACCACTCTGCGAAGTTTGGTGCCCAAGCTTCGGAAGAAAGGCGAAGCTTGATTTAGCTGATGGCTGAGAGCTGACCGCTGAAAGCTATCTCAGTGGTTACGCTACAAATGACCGCACGAACTGCTCCACCTCGGCATGATTGCCCGGTGTCAATTGTATGCCGTGCATGCCGATACCCTTGGCACCAACGATGTTTTCTGCCATGTCATCAATGAAGAGACATTGCTCGGGTGGTTTGTTGAGGCCTTTGCATGCGGCGTGATAGATATTGGGATTGGGTTTGTGAAAGCCGAGGTCGAATGAGAAGTAGTAGGGGGCGTACGTTTCAAAGAAACCTGGGAACCTCTGTTCTATGCACTTGGTGTGATGTGGACCGAGGTTGCTCAATAGGGCCACAGAATGGCCCTGTTCTTTCAGTGTCCGAAAGAGTCCCTGGCCGAAGGTGTTGGGTTCAAAGATACTGCCCCATTGGGTGATCCATTCTTCACGTGACCATGTCAGGCCGGTTTGCTTGCAGAACTGTTTGAAGTAAGCCGTTTCATCAATGGCACCGGTCTCCACATCGATGTGGGCGGTGTTGAACCACTCGTCCTGGATGCGTGACACAGGGCAATTGGCGTTGGCTGCCATTTTTTCCTGCAGGGGGAGAAATGAAAAATTCAATAGAACATTGCCGATATCGAAGATGATTACGTTTTCACTCATGGTTGAAAAAGGCCTTGGTTAAATTTTAGAATTTGGATTTGTGATTTAAGATTGCCGGAACCACTGCGTGGAGCTGCTTGATAAATTAAAAATCATCAATCAAAAATCAAAAATGATTTCACGTTTGTCCGTAGTAGGCGTCCTCGCCGTGTTTGCGCAGGTAGTGTTTGTCGAGCAGCGTCTGGGAGATGGCCGGGTGGTTGGGGTTAATACTGATGGTACCCAGGGCCATGGCAGCGATTTCTTCCAGGACTACGGCGTTCTTCACGGAGTCGTGCGAATCTTTGCCCCAGGTGAATGGGCCGTGGTTGGCCACCAGTACGGCGGGCATATCTTTAGGGTTAAGTCCTTCAAAACGTCTGACAATGACCTTGCCTGTGTTGAGTTCGTACTCGCCTTCGACTTCTTCTTGGGTCATCACAGGTGTCACAGGAATGGGCCCGTAGAAGTGATCTGCATGGGTTGTGCCAAAACAGGGGATATCCTTGCAGGCCTGGGCCCACATGGTGGCATGGCATGAATGGGTATGTGTGATGCCGCCGATGTCGTTGAAGTGACGATACAGCTCCAGGTGTGTGGGCGTGTCAGAGGATGGACGTAGGTCGCCATCAATGAGGTGGCCATCCACATCAAGGATGACTATTTGATCTGGTGTCATCTGGTCGTAGGATACGCCACTTGGTTTGATGGCGACAATACCTTTTTTACGATCAATTTCACTGACATTGCCAAAGGTAGACACCACGAGGTCGTGCTCAACCAGCTCGAGATTGGCCTGGTACACGCGTTCTTTGATATCTTGGTACATATTTTTCTCTCGTTATTGGTTTTTGGCTGTTTGTTTCTTGTCATGAGTCGTGCATAGCATAGCAGAGGACTTGGCACTGCTCAAGTTTAACTTGGAGATAGGCGTGAATCTTGAAGATGACAAGCGCTTTTGTTCCCCGCATTCCTCGATGTTTTGGAGTCGCGAGTTGTTCAGTTCGTGTTCACCTTTTGTGCAGGAATTGTATCCAAAGGGGCTTGGGGTGGGGATAGAAAGGTCGATTTTTTTCACCAAACATGGCTTTGCCTTGATGGCATGTGGTTTGCTCGGATATACTGTCTATTGTTCAAGTATCATAAGGATAAGGAAGGTCTCTCATGAAGAGTAAGAGTCTTGGATTTAAAATCGGCGTGATATTGGCGGCGATTCATTTCAGTCTTGTCCTGTTTGCCTATGTGGCCTATGTCCGCTCTAGCTCAAGTACGGGCGGGCTCGTGTTTTTGTGGTTTTTTGTCCTGGATGCCCCCTTGTTATTGTTGCCGACTTCGCTGATTCAAGGGATGGGGCCTTTGATTCAGTATGGGGTTTTGGGGTCTGCGATGTGGTTTCTGATGCCTTGGCTCATTGACAGGGCTTTGGGCGTTTTTGTTTCAAAGGGGAACCGATGGGGGCGGATCATTCTCATCTTGGGAGCCATTTCATGTATTTTGATCGGTTTTAAGTGGCTGGGACCCGTGGCGATCAAGCAGAAGACTGTAGAGCAGCGTCCTGCGGAATTGAAAGCGTCCCTGAATCAGGCCTCCACGGCTTTCCTGAAGGAGAAATCCATTGTTCTCGAGAAAGACGAGTGGACCAGCATCAATGGCCTAAATTGGATGAGGTGTCGTGCGGATGCGGGCCCGGAGTTAATTGTGACGATGACGGACCGGATTCTGTTTCTTGACGAGTTTTATCAGGAGCAACACCGTTTGACGTTTGAGAGTGGCTTCAATCGTATCGAACCTGTGTGTCTCGATAAACAGTGGGACTTTAGATTTCTGGCGTATCGGTTTGGTCAAGGCCTTCGACTCTTTGATGGAGGAGGGGAGGAATTATGGAGTTTTACTGAACTGGATGGTTTAGGTATGGGAATTCATCCTGACGGGGCCACATGGGGCGATGTTGACAGGGACGGGGCACTGGAATATGCCATCTACTACAGATATCGCGAAGGGATACATCTGGTCGACAGTGCCGGGCAGCTGCGATGGAAACACCCTGTTGTTGCACTGGGGCATTTGGAAATGGCGGATTTGGATGGCGATGGGAAGGTTGAAATTATATATGACAATGCCAACAATGCCAATGGCATGACCGAGTTTGTAATACTGGACGAAGCCGGACAGACTGTTGAGCAGATACGCATTGAAACCAAGTCCTCAGAATTTGCATTGACCAATTGGCAAAGCCATGATTCGACCCCGCACATTTTGCTGACTGAAGAGAATGTAATCAGACTGGTCGATTTCCAAGGAGAGACGGTACTGAGGCTCGATGCACCGGGGTGTCGCTCTTTTGGTGAGGTTAATGCCGTGGTGGTTCAATTCGAGAAAGAGACCCTCTCTTGTCTCGCAGTCAGGAAAAGTCTGCATCCCGACTTGATGGTTTTATATGTCTATGATCACACAGGACAATTGATGTATCAGAAAAATGAAGTCATCAAAGGGGGACGCAGCCCCACACTTGCTGTTATACCAGTGGGGCGAGGTGGTGAAGAGAAGTTATTGTCAGCATCGATACAAGAGCGTCAGGCCGTGATCTTTGAATATGTAAAGCCATAGCATCTCAGATCTTTTGGGGACACATACAAAAAGGCCTGGCAGAAAAAGCAATTCTGCCAGGCCTTGATTGCTTTTGTACTGTTGCGTCGAATCAGGCGTTGGCCGTCTCCTTGATTTCCAGGAGATCCTTCATGACATTGGACAGGTCTTCCTGGTGTTTGGCCACACCGAAGGCATCGTGAAGTTGTTTGTAGAGTTTATACAGCTCTTTGTAGACCTTGACATTTTCCTTGATGGGTTTGAACCTCTTGGTCTTGATGCCTGCCATGGCCTTTTGTGCCTGGGCAAAGCTGCTGTAGCCTCCGGCTTTTTTGCCCGCGACCACGGCACCACAGATCGCTGCGCCCAGGGCACAGGTCTGAGCGGACCTGGAGATCTTCATTTCGCACCCTGTGATGTCTGCATAGATCTGCATGAGCATGGCGTTTTTCTCAGAAATGCCACCACAGTTCACAATTTGTTTGATCTTGATGCCATATTCTTCAAAACGCTTGATGATGGTCAAGGCGCCAAAGGCCGTGGCTTCTACCAGGGCTCGGAATATCTCCGCCGGATTGGTGTGCAGTGTCTGGCCGAGGAGCAGGCCTGTCAAACGTTGATCCACCAGGACCGTGCGGTTGCCGTTGTTCCAGTCCAGGGCCAAAAGACCGGATTGACCGGGCTTGAGTTTGGTGGCTTCTTTGGTGAGGGCCACGTGATCCATATTGTCCGGCTTCACGGAATGGACATACCACAGAAAGATGTCGCCCACTGCTGATTGACCCGCTTCGAGACCGAAGTAACCTGGCAGGATGGAGCCGTCTACAATGCCGCAAATGCCCGGTACATCCGGGAGCTTTTCCGTATTTCTGGCCACCACCATATCGCAGGTGCTGGTGCCAATAATTTTTACGAGAGTGCCTGGTTTGATCCCGGACCCTACTGCGCCGAGGTGCGCGTCAAAGGCGCCAATGGCCACGGGGATACCGGCAGGCAGTCCCAGTTTTTTGGCCCAGGCATCAGTGAGGTCGCCGGCCTTGTCAGCCACCGTGTAGGTTGTGTCACCGAGTGTGTCTCGCAGATCTGCCAGTTTGGGATCGAGTTTCTTCAGAAATCTCTTGTCCGGGTAGCCGCCCCAGGTGTCACTGAACATGGCCTTGTGCCCGGCGGCGCAGCGGCAGCGTTTGATCTGGCTGGGATGGTCCGTGCCCGTGAGCACCGCGGGAATCCAGTCTGCATGTTCGACCCAGGTGTGGGCAGCATCATAGACCTTTGGATCCACACGCAAGCAGTGCAGGACCTTGCTGAAGAACCATTCTGAAGAGTAGGTGCCGCCGCATTTGGCCAGGTATTCCGGGCGCATCTTTGCAGCCGCTTTGGTAATCTCTGCAGCCTCCGCATATCCGGTATGATCTTTCCAGAGCCACGCATGAGCGTTCAGATTTTTCTTAAAGCCCTTTTTCAAAGCCAGGGGGGTTCCGTTTGCATCCACGGGTATGGGCGTTGACCCTGTGGTATCCACACCAATGCCAATAATTTTGTTAGGATCAAAAGTCTTTCTGGTCTTCTTGGCTGCTTTGATTGCACCTTTGACTGTGACTTCAATCCCTTTGAGATAATCTGCTGGATTTTGGCGGGCCACATTGTGGTCTTTCTTATTGAGCATGATGCCCAGTTCGCCAGTGTCATAGGGGTACACGGCAGTGCCCAACTCTTTGCCATTTGTGGTGTCGACCAGGACGCAACGAACCGAATTGGTGCCGTAATCTAAACCTAATGTATAGGCCATTTTGTAACCTCAGTTGTTAGTTGTTACAGGACTTTTGCAAAAAGCCCTGTGGTGTATAGTTTTTAGTTTTTAGTAAAACGCGTTCTTTATACTGTAAACTGCCTACTGAAAACTTGAAGTTTGCAAAACTTCAGTTGTCAGTTTGGGCCAGTGCGTTTTTTTACTGACTACCAGTTCCTAGACCCTAAACCCTAACTCTAATTGAGCCAGAAGCTGAAATACAGGTAGAAGCCGAGGACCAGACTGAGAACCACGGCCGTGGCGATGACATCCCATTTATTCCAACTGGCTCGGTTGTCGCGTTTTTGTTCTTCGGTTGCTGTGGCATAGGTGAGACCTACGATTTGCTCTTCCGAGGGTTTGGGGGTGACAAGGGACACGCCGACCACGATGACCACGCTCAGGGCCAAGAGCCAGCCCGAGGCGAACAGGAAGTTGTAGTCTCCAATGGCATAGAGCCAGTCGCTCCGTACGACATTCTGTGCCAGGGTATCCAGGTTCAGGGTGCCGGCGGCTACCAGACCGTCGATCTTGTCCTGCGCGGCCGGAATGATCTTAAAGGCACCGACCAGCCCCTGGATTGTGAGTTTGGCCATACCTGCCAGAAAACCGATACTCAGGCCTGCCACCGCGCCCTTGGCATTGATACGTTTGCAGAACAGGCCCAGCAGAAAGACTGCAGTAATGGGCGGGGCCAGGTAACCCTGCACACTTTGAAGATACTTGTAAAGACCGCCCTGGGCAATTTTGGGCATGATGGGGATCCACATGAGGCCCAAGACCACAATGAGGCCGGTGGCCACGCGTCCCACGTTCACCAGTAGTTTTTCCGAGGCAGCAGGATGAAGCTTTTTGTACACATCAAGGGTAAACAGTGAGGCACATGAATTAAACAAGGACGATAGGGAACTCATTAAGGCTGCCAGCAGGCCCCCGACCACCAGACCCCGCAGACCGCGGGGCAGGAGATTGGCCACCATGGTGGGGAAGACCTGGTCACCGTCCAGTGTGTGTTGGCCATCGACCAAAACGTATTCTCCATTGACCATCTTGTCTGGGATGACGATCTCGCCCTTGACGTGCAGGGCATAGCCGATCAGGCCCGGCACCAGGAAGATCATGACTGGCCAGACCTTGAGGAAGCCGCCAAAGATGGCGCCACGGCGGCAGGTTTTCAAGTCCTTGGCTGCCAGGGTTCGCTGCACAATGTACTGATCCGTACACCAGTACCAGATGCCGATGATGGGCGAGGCGATCAGAATGCCCAGCCAAGGGAAGTTGGGATCTGAATTGGGACGCCAGAGTGCAAAGCTGTCAGACTTGGTTCGACAGATCTCCTGGAGTTCGCCCCAGCCTCCAAGTTTGGTCAAACCGAACCAGGTGATGAAGAAGGAACCAATCAGAAGAATCAGGGCCTGAGCTGTATCTGTGTAGAGCACAGCACGTAGGCCACCGAATACCGTGTAGATACCCGTCAAGACCACCGTGGCAATGGCACCGATCCAGAAGGGGCCGAAGAGCTGGCCACTAATGGTGATACTCATGTCGGGTAGCAGGGTTTCAAAGACCTTGGCTCCAGCATAGACCGTGACTGAAACCTTGGTGAACACATAGGCGATCAGCGATACAATCGAGAGTATCCAGCGGGCCGTCGCATTAAAACGTCGTTCCAGAAACTCTGGCATAGTATACACACCGGAGCGGTAATAGAAGGGGACAAAGACCCAACCGAGCATAATCATGACCCAGGCATGGAGTTCCCAGTGGGCCATGGCCATACCGTCACTCGTGCCTTGCCCTGCCAGGCCCACGATGTGCTCGGAGCCAATATTGGAGGCAAACAAAGAGGCGCCAATGGCGAACCAGCCGATGTTACGTCCGGCCAGGAAGTAGTCTTTGGAGGTTTCTTGTTGTTTCGAGGACCACCATACTACGCCGATGAGCCCGGAAAAATACACGGCAATGACTATCCAGTCCAGCGCTTCCAAGCTCCCCTGTGCCAACATCTGATACTCCAGCATATGGGTGACCCTTTCTGTGTGCATGACTTGAGTGAGAATTCGCGTGAACGCGTTACGCGCTAGCGAACCGAAAATGTATGAACCGTGGTGCTCTTGTAGGTTTGGCCCGGACGCAATACCGTTGTGGGCCACTCAGGTTTGTTGGGGGAGTCGGGGCTGTGTTGAGTCTCCAGGCAGAGTCCATAGCGACGTGTATACACCTTGCCGCCTTTCCCTGTGATGCCGTCCAGGAAGTTGCCCGTGTAGAACTGTATAGCAGGCTCTGTGGTGTGAATGGTCATGACACGCCCTGTGGTGGATTCGTATACTTCAGCGGCCAGAGATAACTCGATCCCTTCCTTATTCAACACCCAGTTGTGATCATACCCAGGCCCGTATCCAATTTGAATGTCATTGGCGTCAATGTCCTGACCAATGGTTTTGGGCGTCGTAAAATCAAAAGGCGTGCCTGCCACAGGCGCCTGTTCGCCGGTTGGAATTAAGCCTTCATCAACTGGCGTGGTGTTGTTGGCATTCAGTGTAAGCTCGTGTTCCAGGATATTACGCGCCGCACCCGTGAGGTTGTAATAACTGTGATTTGTCAGGTTGCAGACCGTGGCTTTATCTGTGGTGGCCTGGTAGTCAATACGCAGTTTATTGTCGTGGGTCAAACTGTAGGTGACAATGGCATTGAGTGTGCCAGGATAGCCTTCTTCTCCATCGGGACTGGTGTACGTCAGTCTCAAGGAGACCTCTTTGTCATTCTTGAGAGGCTCTGCTGCCCAGATCTTTTGGTCGAATCCGATATCACCGCCATGCAAGTGGTTTGTATTGTTATTGGTGGCCAGTGTGTATTCTGTGCCATCTATGCTGAATTTTCCCTGACCGATACGGTTGCCATACCGACCGATCAGCGCGCCAAAGTAAGGACTGGTATCATGGCTGAGATAGCCATCCAGAGTGTCGTGGCCCAGAAGAATATCATCCAGTTTGCCATTGCGATCCGGAACCTTGAGTGACACGCACGTGCCGCCCCACGTGATAATCCGGCATTCCAGACCATTGGCATTTGTCAACGTATAAAGATCGATCTGCTCTCCGGCCGCGGTTTTTCCAAAGTCAGATTTTGTGACGTCCATCGTGGGGCTACCTTTCTTTTTCTGGGCACATGATCCAAGTGTTAAAGCCATCAACGCAAGGGCCATATACACATAACGAGATTGATTCTTATTCATAATTTTGTCTCCCTACACAGGTGTTTTGAGGTGTAATACATATTTTGGCACGAAATAGATACTCCTCTGAGACGTGCCAATATGGATCGAAAACTGCTCACAGATATTCTTGCCCTGCTTACTAGAAAAAATATTCTACTTGTCGAAATCTTGACATGACGTGGTCATTGACCGTATTGCATTGCCAGGGGATAGTCAAGTGATTTCTGATCGTTTTGGGCCTTCGTACCAGGGTGGATAATGCGGTCTTTGAGGGGATTCAACTCAGGGAGCCTTGATGAAACAGGGTGGTTCCTGGAGCTGTGGGAAGGTAAAAAAATAAGGGAGCATTCACCATGAATGCCCCCTTATTCTAACCAGAATTCAACAGGGTCGTTACATTTTCATCTTTATTTTCTATTTTTTTGCGGTGACAAGTGTCTTTTTTGTTTTCTTTATACTGGTGACTTCAGTGGCCGGCGTTTTCCGTTTCTTGCGGCGATTGATTGTTCTTTGTGCCACATAGTTGTCAGGATCCTTGCAGGCTCTTTCAAGTGCTTCAGCCGGCGTGGTGGCAAAGGTATCCGCCCCAATCTCCTCCCACAGGCCTTCGGCCCGGGCAAACAATCCGCCTGAGACCATGATTCGCATGTCAGGCCAGGCATTCACGGCCTTAATGATGTCAATCAGGAATCGTACAGAGGGGGCCTGCTGGGGCGTTGATCCGTAAATAACTAGCAGGTCTGGACCGTAATTGTTAATGAAGGCATAGATATCATCGTTGGATAGTCCCCCGCCCAGAAACCGAACCTCCCAACCATCGCTTTCGAACAGATCTGCAATCATCTGAGCGCCGAGTTCCTGCAGCTCTTCCTGAGCACAGCAGATAGTGACTTTCTTATCCTTGTTTTCACGCTTGGGCAGTTTGTTCTGTAATTGATCCACGATTGTACGGTTGATGCGCGTGGCCAGATGTTCTTGTGTGGGTGTGATTCGATCTTCTCTGTCGAGTTTTTCAATTTCTACCATGATGGGCCAGATCACATTAAGGTACACTGAATTGGCAGGTACGCCACTCTGCATAACTTCTTCAATGACTCTGCGGCATGCAAAGCGGTCCCCAAGAAGTAAGTGCTTTAGGTATTTGGCTAGTGTTTGTTCCTTAATCATACTGTGGCTCCTTTTTTATCTTCACTTGCAAAGTGACATCTTCGAACTCAATGAGCTGCCATTATTTAGTTTTGTTAAATTGGGTAAGTCTTATGTGTATTGTTATCGGGGAGGGGGCTTTGAAAGCATTAGGGGAAATAGGTAAAAGAAGAGACTTAGGGTATCTTGCTGGCCGTTCGGCTCTCAGAGGGTATTGTCGGTCCAGGTCTTTCGATGTGTGAGACATAGAGGGGGGGGCTTTTTTCGGACCCGAGCTGCCTTGGATTTTGGCGTCAAATTCTTTTCAATTTGTTGCATTTGCATTAGGGTTTGCCTACAATCGTGCCCAATAAGCGATCAGCGTCGAAAGAATGATGACAAAGGAGACAAGTCATGCTGATGGCAATCGGAGCCAGGACGCTCCAATTTTTTCAGGATGCAGGACGGTTTGCCCGCTTTGGTGGAGCCATTGCCACGGTCAGTTGTTATAAGGGATTTTCCTGTAAGGAAGGCGCTCACGGTGTGGGGCAAGCCTGTACTGAAGCTTTTGTACTGAGTTTTGTGTCGATCCTGGCCTTGGATTTTGCATTGGCTGTTATTGCCAAGGCAGTTTATCAGAGTTTTTGGCCTATCAAGGGCATCGTGGGAGGGTAAGGACCAGAGACATGGGGCACGAAGAATCAAATCGAACTGAACAGACACCTATCCTGGAGATAAAGGGCCTGGTCAAAAGATTTGGGCAGCGCACTGTGCAACAATTCATTCATGGTCGCCTGAGCGAACAGGATCTGGCCTCCTTAAATGCCTCACGACCCGGATTGTTTTCGAAAAAACTTAACTGACCCTTGCTCCCTGTTTTTTCGCCAAAAAAGCAGAAAAACCTAACTGTCTAACAAAAATGTTGTAAGCAAGGCTTTCTATCCCCTGGCATATCCAGAGTATTCAAGAAAAAGAGTTGCTATTTGAGAATGAGGCCAGTCTAATACCCGCTTTATTTACACGGACGCACGCACAATAGACAGGGTGGTCGCACCAATTCGGTCGGTATTTTTTAGTTGTTCTCGTGTGCATTTTAATTCAGGACTGACAATTGAATAGCTTGTTTCATAACCCGATTCTGGCAGAACTTAGACCGCTTGAGCATGTCGTGGCAGTGCCCTTGATGGAGTTTACCATTGGGGCGTGGCACATCGTGGTATCCAACCATATGCTGATGGTCACAGTGGCCATGGTCGTTCTGTTGGTCGTCATGCCCTTGACCTTTAGATCGCGGCGTATCATTCCGTCCGGTTTCCAAAATGCCATTGAAGCGGTGTGTGAGTATCTTCGCAATGATATGGCACACCCGATTCTGCACGAGCATACAGACAAGTACATAGGGTATGTCTGGACCCTGTTTTTCTTTGTGCTGACCATGAATTTGCTGGGCATGGTGCCTTCTGACAAGATCCTGTATCTGATGACACAGAAGCCCAATCACCTGGGCGGATCTGCCACGGCCAATATCTGGGTGACTGGGGCTCTGGCACTGGTTACCTTTATGACCACGCATATTTGTGGTGTTCGGGAGCAGGGCGTGTTTCCCTATTTAAAGAGTATTACGCCACCCGCACCCGTATGGCTGATGCCTTTGCTGTTTGTGCTTGAGTTGATCGGTTTGATCGTCAAACCGTTTACACTGGCCGTTCGTTTGTTTGCCAATATGGTCGCAGGGCATTTGGTCCTGGCCACGCTGCTTGGCTTGATCTTGATCTTTAAGAATTACGGTGTGGCAGCGGGGTCTGTGTTGGCCACGGCTGCCTTGTCCATACTTGAATTGTTGGTGGCCTTTATCCAGGCCTATATCTTTGCTTTCTTATCCACGCTCTATATCGGGGCAGCGATAAGTCCTGAGCATTAGCGATTTTCTTTGGAGGTTTGTCACAATGAATATGATGTCAGTAAGTTTTTTGGCAGAGGCAGCGCCAGGCGTCGCAAACTTGGCAATTTTTGGTGCCATGATTGCTTGCGGTTTGATCATTTTGGGAGTCGGTCTTGGCATTGGTCTGATCGCTAAGAATGCCGTGACTGCCATTGCTCGCCAACCGGAGTCTGGCGGACGCATTTTTACTGCCATGATTGTAGCAGCGGCCTTGATTGAAGGTGTGTCCTTCTTTGCATTGCTGGTTTGTCTTTTGACAGTTATCTGGTTCAAATAGAAAGACACCTGATCCATGAAGGTACGTAATCATATACTACTGTGGGTCTGTTTGTGCTCGTCTGTGGCGTGGGCCTCTGCTGAGGTGTCCGGTGACGCTGCGGAACCGAGTATATTCAGTGGTACTCTGGGAGACGCTCTGTGGACGGTGGTGACCTTTTTCGTGCTGCTGTTTGTGCTGGGCAAGTACGCCTGGCGTCCGCTGCTGGCCACGCTGGATGAACGCAGGAACCAGATCGAAGGCCAGATTCAGGCTGCTGAAAAGGCACGTCGCAAGGCAGAAGCGATCTTGGGTGAAAGTGAACACAAGGGACAGGCACTACTCAAAGAGGTTTCGGATCAGGCCCAGGCCCAGCAGAAACAACTGTTGGCCAAGGCTCAGGACGAGGTGAATGCCCTCAAACGCAAGGCCATGCAGGACATCGACAATGCCCAGGTGTCTGCTCGACAGCAGATGTGGAAAGAGGCTGGCGCCGTGGTTCAGGAACTCACTGGCCATGTGCTGGGCAGACAGGTCACGCCTGAGGACAATGATCGCTTGATTGCCGAAGCCGTGGCCAAGATCAAGTCAGAAGGGGCTGCCCGTGGCTAGTGATGATCATGCGGTTCGTCTGTGTGAGATCTATACCCAGTCGCTGTTTGAGCTGGCAGAGTCTGCTGCACTCGTGGACACGGTTGAGCAGGAGCTTCTCCAGTTCAAGGAGCTGTGTGACAACGAGCCTCTGTTTTATACGTTCCTGACATCGCCGTATTTTACGTATCAGGACAAGCAGGCCTTTGTGCATCGCGTGCTGGATCCTGTGCATGGCCCCCTGACACGGGGTTTTCTCGATACGGTGCTTCATCACAACCGGGCCTTTTATTTATTCCAGATGATTGAGCGATTTGAAAGCCTGTGTGATGCGTATGGCAGCCGATGCCAGGTCCGTGTCACTGTGGCGAATGACATGACCAGGGTGCAGGAACAGGCCATGTACCAGTCCCTGACCGAGGCGATTGGGGCTCAGGTCAAGATGACAGTAGAGGTAGACCCGTCAATCCTCGGAGGCACGGTGATTCGATACGCAGACAAGCTTGTGGACAACTCCATTGGCGGCCGGTTAAGGGATGTGACACAACATCTCATCCGTCAGTGATACCAAGGAATAAAATGCCATGAAATTTGATATCAGCGAAATATGCGGAATTCTGAAAGAAGAGATCCAGCAACACAAGTCTCGACTGGATGTGACCAAGGTCGGTCGCGTGGTCGAAGTGGGGGACGGTATTGCCAGGATCTATGGCCTGGACGAGGCCATGGCCGGTGAGATGCTGAGCTTTGGTGGCGGTGTGATCGGTGAGGTCTTCAATGTGGAAGAAGACTCCCTGGGTGTCGTCATCTATGGTGACTACAAGGATGTCAAGGAAGGCGCTGATGTTAAGGCCACAGGCCAGCTCATGTCTGTGCCGGTGGGTGATGAACTGCTGGGACGCGTGGTGGATCCACTGTGTCGTCCTTTAGATGGCGGCCCTGAGATCAAGTCGGATATCCGTCGCATGATCGAAAACGAGGCCCCGGGCATTGCCGGGCGGCAGTCCGTGCGTGTGCCCATGGAAACGGGCATCAAGAGCATTGACTCCATGATCCCCATAGGACGGGGTCAGCGAGAGCTTATTATTGGTGACCGCAAGACGGGCAAGACGGCCATTGTCCTGGACACGATCATCAATCAGAAAGACAAAAATGTGATCTGCGTGTACGTGGCTGTGGGGTTAAAGGAATCCACGGTGGCAGAGGTGGTGGAGACCCTCAAGCGTCACGATGCCATGTCGTACACCGTGGTCGTGGCAGCACCCGCCGCAGAGAGTGCGGCCATGCAGTATATTGCGCCCTACACAGGCTGTGCTGTGGCTGAATACTTCATGTACGAAAAACACAATGACACACTCTGTGCCTATGACGATCTCAGTAAACACGCTGTGGCCTACCGCCAGCTCAGTCTACTGCTGAGACGTCCACCGGGACGCGAAGCGTATCCCGGTGACATCTTTTATCTGCACAGTCGGCTTCTGGAACGCAGTGCCAGACTGTCGGACAAGCTTGGCGGCGGGTCTTTGACGGCACTGCCCATTGTCGAAACCTTGGAAGGCCAGGTCTCCGCTTATATTCCCACAAATGTGATCTCCATTACTGATGGGCAGATTTACCTGCAGCGAGACCTGTTCCACGCGGGCATCAGACCGGCTGTGGACGTGGGGATCAGCGTGAGCCGTGTGGGAGGTGACGCCCAGGTCAAGGCCATGAAAAAGGTGACAGGCAAACTGCGACTGGACCTGGCGTCGCATCGCGAGCTGCAGGACTTTGCCCGATTGGGCACCGAACTGGATGCCTCGTCACAACGCCAGCTCGACCGCGGCAATCGCATGGTCGAACTGCTCAAGCAGCCGCAGTTCTCGCCCATGACCGCAGGTCAGCAGGTGACCACGGTCCTGATCGGGTCTTCCGGCCTGCTTGATGAGGTCCCTGTGACCCAGGTCGCGGCCCTGGTCACAGAATTTCTGGCGTGGGTCAAGCAGGAAAAGCTCGCTCTGATTGACAGCATCAATGAGACAGGCGATCTGTCCGACGAAAATTCAGAGGCCATTCTTGAGACGTTGAAAACCTTTCAAGTAACTTATAAAACTTTGACTTAATTCCTTCGCTATGGCTTCCACACGACAAATACAACAACGAAAAAAAGCAGTGGACAGTATCTCCCGTGTCACAGGCACGCTGGAGATGATCTCCACGGCCCGGTATCGTTCGTATTCCAATCTGCGTCATACGATTGTAGACTATCACGATGCCCTGACCACGGCTGCCACGCTGCTGGTCACATCACGTGAGCCATTGAACCATCCTCTGCTCAAGGAAAACAAGAGCGGGCGGAATGCCCTGTTTACCCTGGGCTCACGCAAGGGCCTGTGCGGATCGTATAATGAACGCATGTTGAGACTGGTCAAGGTTCATGTGGCCCAGGCCAAGGCTAATAATCGCGAACTGGACATCTACACACCGGGTGGGCGTCTGGACAGTATCCTGGCCTTCAACGGTATAGAACACGTTGAGGTTTTTGAGGACCTCGACGAAATGCCCACGACCCGACAGATCGAGAGGATCGTCAATACCTTCATTGCCCAGTATATGGCCGGTCAGATCGACAGCCTCAGTATTGTGTACATGCGATTTTTCTCGGCCTCCAGTCAGGTGGCCCAGACCTTGACAATCCTGCCCCTGCCGGAACTCATTGACGACCTCATGACCCGTGCCAAGGTCATCTGGCCGTGGGACCTGGCATTTGAAGACTTTGAGACCTCGCCCGAGGCAGACACCCTTATTGAAGAACTCGTACGCATGCTCATGCACTATTCCATCCAGAGCTGTTTTATGGATGCGGCCTTGAGCGAGCATTTTCTCCGCATGGTGGCCATGAGAAACGCCACGGAAAGTGCGGACGACATGATCAAACAATTAACCACTGAGTACAACCGTGCTCGCCAGACCCAGATCACCGGCGAACTCCTTGATATCGTGGGTGGGACGGAGGCTATGAAATGAAAAACGGTAAGCTGATTCAAATCATTGGCAGCGTCTTTGATGCGAAGTTTGCCCAGAACGAAGTGCCGTCACTTTACAATGCTCTGGAAGTGGAGTATCAGAGAGATGGCAAGACACATACGTTGGTGGGGGAAGTGCAGCAGCATCTCGGCGGTGGCAAGATTCGTGCGATCGCTTTGGGCAGCACGCTGGGCCTCAGACGTGGTCTGGATGTGGTTGACACGGGCGGCCCCTTGACCGTGCCCGTGGGTGATGAAACACTCGGTCGTGTAGTCAACCTGTTTGGCGATCCTGTGGACGACGGCCCTCCCTTGACATGCAAAGAACGCAGACCCATTCACCGTGATCCGCCCAAGCTCGTGGATCTCACGTCTCAGAGCGAGATGTTTGAGACCGGCATCAAGGTCGTGGATCTGCTGTGCCCGTTTGTTCGCGGTGGTAAGACCGGGCTGTTCGGGGGTGCCGGTGTGGGTAAGACCGTGGTCATTCAGGAACTCATTGCCCGTATTGCCACGCGTCACGGCGGCAACTCCGTGTTTGCCGGTGTGGGTGAACGAACTCGTGAGGGCAATGACCTCTGGACGGAAATGAAGAACACGCCGGTTACTGGCGAAAACGATACGGTGTTGGATCATACGGCCCTGATCTTTGGCCAGATGAATGAGCCACCCGGATCACGTCTGCGTGTGGCCCTGTCTGCCCTGACCATGGCAGAGTATTTCTGCGAAAGCGGCGCGGGTGACATCCTGCTCTTTATTGACAACATTTTTCGGTTTTCACAGGCCGGTTCTGAAGTGTCGGCATTGTTGGGCCGTATCCCCTCGGCCGTGGGGTACCAGCCGACCCTGGCCACGGAAATGGGCCAGCTCCAGGAACGCATCGCGTCCACCAAGAGCGGTTCCATTACCTCTGTTCAGGCCGTGTATGTGCCAGCCGATGACCTGACCGATCCGGCCCCGGCCACCACGTTTGTGCATCTCGATTCCTTTGTGGTGCTCAAGCGAGCCATCGCTCAAAAGGGGATTTACCCGGCAGTGGACCCGCTGGAGAGTACCTCGCGTATTCTGGACGTCAACATAGTGGGCCAGCAGCATTATGATGTGGCCCAGACCGTTTTGGAGCATATTCAACGTTACAATGAGCTTCAGGATATTATTGCGATCCTCGGCATCGACGAACTGAGCCGCGAAGACAAGCAGATCGTGTCGCGTGCCAGAAAGCTCGAGCGATTCTTCTCTCAGCCATTCTTTGTGACCAAGCCTTTTACCGGCCTGGATGGACGATATGTGTCTGTGCAGGAAACTATTGACAGTTGCCAGCAGATCTGTGAAGGCCAATGGGATAAGCTACCGGAAGAGGCCTTCATGTACGTGGGCACCATTAAAGACGCCGAAGAAAAGGCCGCAAGATTGAAAAAGAAATAATTTTAAAACAGGTTCACGGTTCACGGTTAAAAATGGTTCACAGTTGACTGCTACCAACCGTGAACGGTGAATCAGTATTAACCGTGAACCATTCCAGTGACATGTCACTGGAATATAAGAAGACGACCATGGCAGACCTTTCTGACAAACTGTTTCGATGTAAAGTTATTGCTCCCAGCGGTACGCGCCTGGACTGCGATGTCACCAGTGTGGTGGTGCCTGCGCACGACGGCCAGTTGGGCGTCATGGCAGGGCACATGCCCATCTTTTGTCAATTGGCCCTGGGCCTCATGAAGGTCTCCCAGGTGGATCCTGACCTGCCTGGTCACACCCAGGATCACGAACTGATCATAGACGGTGGTTTTGTCATGGTGGCATCCAACAGTCTCACCGTGATTGCCTATGAAGTACTCACTCTGGAAGATCTGCAGGGCGACGACCTTGAAGATCTCCAGCAGCGACTCAAACGCAGCCTTGAAGAGGCCACAACCAGCGAAGAACGCATGCACGACCACAAAAAGATTGAGCTTGTGGAGCGACTGGCAGCAGTCAGTTCTTAGTTCTTAGTTGTTGGTTTCTGGTTTTTCGGCTTTCAGCCGCATTGTCAGATGAGCCGATTCACGGGTTGTTCCAGCAAACTAAGACTTAAGAACTGGAGGCGAAAGCCGACCACTGCTCGTCATCGTAATCGTGTTGTACTCGCGCCCGCTCACTGCGCTCACTGAAGTCGCCAAGCATGCAAAGAAACCAACAACCAACAACCAACAACCAAGAGCCAACAACCATAGTATCCACCATGAAGGACAGGGAGACACATGAAGGCTAGCGCCGGAGTCGTGTGGTCCTTGGTATGCGAATGTCCGTCCCACGCTGAACTCGCCGAGACGGCGGGGCGGTCCTTGCAGGACCTTATGTGTGCTGCGCAGGCCTGGTCTCAAGAAGTCGAGGCGACTTCATCGTCCAGTCCTGCTTGCCCACATGTGTGGGACTTGGGCTGCATTCTACCCCTTAATTCCTATTATCCTTGCAAGTTTGGGGTGATTGGATACGCTTGGGATTCAGCTGGCGAGGACATCTTTGGGACGCAGGCGGTTGAAGTGTGGGCAAATACCTCAGGACAAAGGGTGTCCACTGCTATGTGTTTCATTAGCAAATTATCAACATATCAGGCAGTTTTAACAGATGCATTTAACCGGGCGGGTACAAATACATCTGTTGTTTCATGATGCTGTAAATTTATATTACAGCAGTAAGTGTTTTGTAATAAGGGGTTTAATAGTTTGAGTGCGGTGTTTTATATCTGCTACTATAGAGCATTGACGTACGTTTAACTTGACGTACGTCAATTGTAATGTGTAATATGGCAAATGCATTAGGCGGTGGCTGGCCTGCAACAAGAATAGGTGAGAATTGAAAGGTCTTCTGATGAAAGCAAATCCCGGCGGCGAAATTGCCCCAGAACAAGTCATCGGTCGAGATCGACTTATTCAACGTCTTTGGGAGACACTGGATTCCCAAAGTGTTGTCTTGGTCGCCGAACGACGTATAGGTAAATCATGCATCAACAAGAAGATGGTTGCCGAGACGCCCGACAATCTCTTAACGGTTTACAGAGACGTTGAGGGTATTACCAAGCCCATTGACTTTGTCGAGAGGGTGTATCGAGATGTATCGGAGTATCTCAATGTCCTTAAGCGAACAACGGGTCGAGTCTCCGCACTGCTTAAGCAGTTATCGGGGAGCGAGATCGGTGGTCTGGTGAAGTTTCCTGAAGCGGCAGGTGCTCATTGGAAACCGCTTCTTGAAAACACGCTGGAAGACCTAGCAGAGCATCAGGATCACCTCGTTGTCCTCTTCTGGGACGAACTCCCTTCGATGCTTAAGAGTATTGCAGACAACTCGGGTGAGTCACTTGCCATGGAAATCCTCGATACACTTCGCGGATTGCGGCAGATGCACGGCCGTCTGCGTATGGTCTATTCCGGTTCCATCGGCCTACACCATGTGACTGCTGCCCTGAGAGAGGCCGGTCATGGCAACGATGCCACCAATGACATGCGAATTATTGAAGTGCCGGAACTTGCGTTCGAAGATGCCTGCTTTCTAGCGGAAGAATTGATCAATGGCGAGCAGCTTCAATGCGAAGATCGAAAGGGTACTTCTGAGACCATTGCCCGGGCCACTGATTGCATCCCATACTACATCCACTGGGTCGTGGCCGACTTAAAGGACCGGGGTAATGTGGCTGATAGCAAGCTAGTCGAACAGATCGTTGCAGAGGCTATGGTTGACCATCAGGATAGTTGGCACCTGCAGCACTACCGTGAACGATTAAAGGAATACTATGGTGAAGATCACCTCCTCGTGGTGCTGGCCCTGTTGGACGAATTGGCCGTCGCTACGTCACCCGTCAAGTTCGACCAGTTGAATTCCTGCCTGGCCACTGCTCTGCATCCTGATCAGAGTAAGTCTGCTGAAAAAATTCTTGGGGGCGATAAGGAATTGCTGCGACAAATTCTCATGCTGTTACAGCGAGATCACTACATCCGCCTACAACCAAATAAAGGCACGTACAGTTTTCGTTTTCCGCTCATCCAACGATGGTGGTGTGTCCACAGGAGTCTGTCATGACAGAAGGATTCTATCTTTCCAGGTTTACACCCAGTCTGCTTTCTCCCGAGACATTGGAGGCGATATTTGTTCAGCGTGAAAAGCTGGCCACCCGGCTGGTGGAATTGATTCGCGAGAGTGTTTTGACTGGGAGCAAACACTACTCACTGCTCGTCGGTCCTCGGGGGATTGGTAAGACTCACATCGTTTCGTTGGTTTATTATCGCGTTCTTTCAGAGGCCGATCTTCAAGACCGCATGCGCATCGCATGGCTGCGAGAAGAGGAGTGCGTGGTCTCCTTTCTAGATTTTCTGCAAACGATCCTTGGCGTTCTGCAAGAGGAGTATCAGGATGAACCGCTTCGACATGCATGCGAAGAGCTGCTTCGTCTCTCAATCGAAGAGGCTGAATCACGTGCCGAAGAGTTGTTGCTGCAAACTGTGGGCAACAGAACCTTGCTGTTGATTGCTGAGAATCTTGATGAGATCTTCCAAGGCCTGGGCAAACAGGGGCAAGAGAAACTGCGAGCATTTATCCAGAACCATCCCATCTTCACGATTCTGGCAACATCTCAAAGCCTTTTTGGAGGTGTGTCGGTTCGTACGTCTCCTTTCTATGGTTTTTTTGAGACGCATTGCCTGCAAGGCTTGTCCTTTGAGGACGCCGTGGCCATGATGGCCAAGATCGCTAGGCACCAGAATAATGAGGAACTGGCAAGGTTGATTCAGACGCCGCAGGGACGCTTTCGAGTACGAGCCGTACACCATCTGGCCGGTGGCAATCCGCGCGTGTACGTAATCTTCTCTCAATTGGTCACCTGCGAATCGCTCGACGAGTTAATCGAGCCCGTGTTGCGGACTCTTGATGACTTAACGCCTTACTATCAGGACCGTATGCACCACCTTTCGCCGCAGCAGAAGAAGATTGTCGATTATTTCTGCCAACGGCGCTACGCAGTCTCGGTTCGCAAAATTGCAGAACACAACCGTGTGACCCATCAGACTGCTTCAAACCAACTCAAGAAGCTCCGCGATATGGGCTACGTGTGCAGCTATCAGGTTGGACGTGAGTCCTACTATGAATTGCGGGAACCGCTGATGCGAATCTCGCGAGACGCCAAGAAATTCCGAGGCAAGTCAATCCGACTGCTGGTGGCCTTTCTGCGGAACTGGTATTCACACGCTGAATTGACTGACCGACTAGTTTTGCTTAAGTCGAAGACGGATTTACATCGTAAGGATTTGCAGCGGGCGATCAAGACGTTGGTACAGGAACCAGACGATCCTCGGTTGGCTGCCTGTCTGAGAGATTACAAGAAAAGCCTGAACACAGAGGACTTCGCTTCAGCATTAGAGGTGGCCGAAGAAATGGCCGAGACCCGTGGCTACGCATCCGATTGGATGAAACGTGCGATATGTCTGCGGAAATTTGACCGTGAAGATGAAGCAGAACAGTCCGAGAAGAAGGCCTTGGAGTTCGAACCGGATACGGTGGAAGGTTGGCAAGATTTAGGTTCAGTCATGGAAGATGCGGCAAGGCATGAGGAGGCGCTGGCATCTTTCGACAAGGCGATCGAACTTGATCCCAAAGATGCGAGAAGCTGGCAAGATCGTACTACGTCCCTAGAAGAACTTAAACGTTACGAAGAGGCCTTGGCATCCTACGACAAAGCAATTGAGCTTAACCCCAAAGATGCTTGGAGTTGGCGAAATCGTTCCACTCCTTTGGAAGGAATTAAACGCTACGAAGAGGCGTTGACATCATACGACAAGGCAATTGAAATTGACCCCAGAGATGCGATCATCTGGCGATACAAGGCTACTCTCTTGAATGAACTGGAACGTTATAAAGAGGCCTTGTTTTCCTACGACAAGGCAATTGAGCTTGACCCTAACGATGTTTTCACTTGGCAAAATCGCGTTTATACCCTGAGCCAACTCAATCACTACGAAGAGGCCTTGACATCTTGTGATAAGGCGATTGAGCTTGATCCCAAAGCTGTTCTCATATGGCAACAACACGCTTATATTCTGAGTAAACTCAACCGCTACGAAGAGGCTTTGGTATCTTACGACAAAGCAATTAAGCTTGACCCCAAGGATGCGATGAGTTGGCGAAACCGGACTGATCCTCTGGAGCAACTCCTACGCTATGAAGAGGCCCTGGAATCCTACGACAAGGCTATTGAGCTTGACCCCAGGGATGCGCTGAGCTGGCGAAACCGTGCCATTCCTCTGGAGAAACTCCAACGTTATGAAGAGGCCCTAGTATCTTACAACAAGGCAATTGAGCTTGATCCCAGCGATATAATTGCATGGGAATTGCGAGCTTGGTGTCTGGACAAGATGGGGCGGTTTGAGGAAGCGCTGACATCTGTCGACAAGGCCCTGGATATCCAACCTGACTATTTAGATGGATTGACGTGTCGTACGATTATCTTGTACAGGTTGGGCAGACGTGAGGAATCGCTGGCAATGCTTGAAAGACAATTAAAGCTGGATGTCGATAACAAGTGTGTTTGGAGTAACCGAGCTGTGGCGTTAAGCAGTCTTGGGCGGCATGAAGAAGCATTGGCCTCGTTCGATCAGTCGCTAAAACTTGCGTCAGTAGGCTTTGATTTTCATATCTGCTCGAACCGAGCGGTGGTTCTGGCGATGTTGGGCCGTTGGGATGAAGGCGTTAATGTACTGGATGAGACATTGCGGCGATTTGCCGAAGAGGGTGGAATTGACACGGATGGTGAGATGGCCATTGTACACAATATGTTGATTCGTACACAGGAGGTGACCACATGGCAACGGCATATTGTTATCTGGATCGAACTGTTCAGTAGGCACGGTGTTCTTTCTGCATTGGGGCAGGGATTGGTTCGAAGTATCCCCACGCTGAACATCTCATGGATTAGTGACGACGTTGCCCGGGCGTGGCGCGACGTATGGCAGGAATTGGGACGGGAGCACTCTGAACTTGAGATTCCATTAAGGCTGCTTGATGCTGCTGTCCAATATAGAGAGAAGCCGGACATGCGGATTCTGCTGGGGGTGCCGATTGAGGAACGGGAATTGCTAAAGCCATTGCTGGGCCTGATAGGGGCGTGAAACGAGTGTGTCGCTCCCGCAATGTGCGAACATGGAAGGTTGCCACCTCCCACTTCTTTGGACTTCGAGAGCCCTTTATGTAAGTTTAAGGACTCGACCAGTGGACCTTCGCATGGTAGGCCGGATCGATATGACGATAACCTTGTTCGTATGGTTGGTCTGGTTCGTGGTTCCTTAGAAAACCAATCAGTGACAGGGTCACTGAACATCTGCGGCTCAAAATTAGTTGTTGGTTTCTGGTTTTTGTTTGTTAGTTTGTGGAATCACTGCGTGGGCTGTTTAAATAGACCCATCAATGCTTCTGTGTGTGATAGGGTCAGTTCGTGGGATTGTTTAAGTTGGGCTAATTAGTGCAGAGCATACTCGTATCTCCAGAGATCGTGGAAATTTCTCTCGAACCTCAATAGGATAGACTAATTGACCCTGGATTTGGATGGACAAGCCGGTTGCTGGAGGCACAGTATTTTCGACCGATGGGATTTAGACAGAAGTTTTGAAGGGTCACACCCGGTTCGCGATTGAATTTCGCCGCCGGCGGCGAAATCTCTTATTGGAGATTAAAATATACTAAATCACCCGGTTTCATCTGCCATTTCGCACTTCAAATTTCACACTCTTGGCCTGTGAAACCTTATTTCATCAGGCTCATACTTTAGCGTAGCGACCCGGCTTTGTCTGTTAAACTGTCCGCGCAGCGTTCAACCCACTAAAAACTAAAGACTAAGAACCAAGAACTGTTTTAACCACAGAGATCCCAGAGGGGCACAGAGAACCAACAACAACTAAAAACCTTTTTTTCAGACACGGATTTCACGGCGCGGCCCTTGGCCGCAACCAAACTTTTGAACTACGGAAAACGCGGAAAACGCTATCGCGGCATCGAAAAACTCGCCAAGAACGCAAGACATGTAAGGTGCTCTAAATAAGCAACTTATGCATGTTGAGTCAAAAAAACGAGCACAGAATACAACAAGTTGACTTGTTGTAACACGGATGACACGGATTAAAACTAAGAACTATTTTAAACCACGAATCTTCACCAATCTACACGAATAGCCCAACGTGGAGCGAGCGGCCCGCTCGCTAGTAGACGCAGGGTGTGCTGTGCACACCTACAATACTTCACCACAAAGTCACCAAGCCACCAAGGGCTCTCGCTGGGATTGAATGGTCCTGTGTATGCGAATGTTCGTCTTACGCTGAACCCGCCGAGACGGCGGGGCGGTTCCTGCGGAACCTGACGTGTGCTTCGCTGGTCTGGTCTCACGAAGTCGAGGCGACTTCTTCATCCAGTCCTACTTGCCCACACGCGTGGGACTTGGGCTGGTAATTACGAGTCAACCATTCCCCACGACGCCAGTCACCCCGAAGCACGGCTCGAAAGAGCTGACAGCCGATCACCGAAGGCCGAAAGCCATTTATGCCCCGCTTCTTTGGTAGGTTATTTAGGATGCAATATTATGAGAAACCCTTGCAGGTATTGGATCAAAGAGTAAAATTAGGCTCAGCTTCGAGATGGCATCCTTGGGAAGGTTCATGTAATTTTGAGAAATTCTACTGCTGGCCATCAGGTCTTGAGGTCACAATTTGTGATTTCAAGTTGGGGTGGTCGCCGCCGTTCTAGACCCTATGCCTTCACTGAACAGGGCGTTGCCATGCTGTCCAGTGTCCTCCGGAGCAAGCGAGCCGTTGAGGTCAATATTGCGATCATGCGGACCTTTGTTCAGCTTCGTCGTATCCTGGCTGGGAACAAACTGATCAGAGACAAGATCGAACGTCTCGAAAAGAAGTACGACGAACAATTCCAGCAGATCTTTGCCCTGTTGGAATGCATGATCAATGAGGATGAAAAACCAAAAAGAAGCATAGGCTTTCTGTCCGAATTAGCCCTTGACGACAAACGCAAAGCAAAGAGGAAACCAACAACCAAGGCAACAACCAACAACTAAAGGAATTGTCTCGCACGGAGCCACTGAGCCCACTGAGGTGCTGACGCATTTGGATGCCAGATAAGGCGGATGGCTCACACCGCAGTCATACCATAGTGCTCGTGCTCAACGCGTCCCAGCCGAATGTTGCTCGTCATCGTCATCGTTTTTCCCCGTGCCCGCTCACTGCATTTTCTCAAGCAAAGAACGCAAAGAAACCAACAACTAACAACCAAGAGCCAACAATCATATTATCCACCATGAAGGACAGGGAGACACATGAAGGGCTTTCGCCGGAGTCAGGTGGTTCCTGGTATGCGAATGTCCGTCCCACGCTGAACCCCCGCCGAGACGGCGGGGCGGTCCTTGCAGGACCTTATGTGTGCTGCGCTGGCCTGGTCTCACGAAGTCGAGGCGACTTCTTCGTCCAGCCCTGCTTGCCCACTCGCGTGGGACTTGGGCTGGAAATTACGAAGCAATCATCCACCACGACGTCAGTCATGCCGAAGGATTGAGGCATCTATTGAACTAGTAACGCAGAGCGTTTCCAAAGAATTGCCAGCCGATCACCGAAGGCCGAAAGCCATTTATGTCATACTTCTATGGTAGGCTATTTAGGATGCAATATTATTAGAAATACTTGCGTGTCTTGGGTAATTGGATACAATTGGGATTCAACTTGATATGACATCTGTGGGAAAGTGGGCTTGTAAAGTGGTAGACACTTTTGAACAAAGGGAAAATGTGACGAATTACGGAATGATCCCTTTGGACTCCCAGTTACGGCTGAGAGCTTTTTTTGCCCTGATAATATAGGCAAGTGGCTCCCCGGCCGAATTCGGGGAGCCGGCTCCTTTTCACCAATGATAATTGAACGTATGCACGATCAAAATATTTGTACATATGCTTGACATAAAACCACTTATGTGTCATTAATTAAGTTGTTTAACATTTTTGAGGAAACGTATTAGGTAGCCGACTCCCCTAATTCGGCTGCGGGAGTCGGCTACCTAATACACTGTTAGAGTTGAAGAGACACCATGGAAAACTTAAGTGGCTCGACTCATCCTGAAGAATTCAGTTGCACAACCAAGAGCGGCGTTAAAGCTGATCTATCAGAAGCCATATTCCCCATAATCAAACAAGACGTCGGCTCCAACAAGTTTCATTTTCTAGGAACAGGCTTCTTTATCGCTCGCCAAGGTTTGATTATGACTGCGAAACATATCCTTCAAGATGTTACTGAGAACAACATTGCAAAAGGACCCATAGGGATCTTCCATTTTCTCCCCAACAATCAGTATATGATAAGGAGCTTTGTCAGGGGATTCTGCAAAGACAATTCTGATGTTGGAGTCGCTCTATTAGACCAGCCAAAACACGTCAAAACAAATGACGTTTTAACAAATAAGACACTGCCTCTTTCCTCTATACCCTGTAAAAAAGGTGATCCAGTCTTTGCCTATGCATACCCTGCATCCCAAATTGAAAACTTAGATACATCTCAGAAGGCGGTATTTGCACCTGAGTACTTTGAAGGGATTTTAGAAGATGAATATCCAACCGGAAGGGATCGATCAATGTTGCCTAACCCCTGTTGGAAAACAAGTATTCATGTACACCCCGGAGCCAGTGGTGGCCCAGTGTTAAATAGCAAGGGTAAGGTTATTGGTATCAACAGCACTAGCTTGAATATTGATCCGAGCTGTTCCTTTATTTCAACTATAGCTCATATGTTAGATCGTGTCTTTCCGGCAAGCCTGTATGAAATAAATTTCCCCAGGTGGTATTCTATGCGTCGTCAGCAATAACTTTTTAGAATGAGGACGACCTATGAAGAAGCTACAGAAAGCACCGTTGCCAAC
>Ga0307990_1000596_pt1 | contig 31969 bp, 25 predicted proteins | sample EllFjometagen129_FD_203168 | JGI IMG/M metagenome (GOLD analysis project Ga0307990, IMG submission 203168) | Marine microbial communities from Ellis Fjord, Antarctic Ocean - #129 | ecosystem: Environmental > Aquatic > Marine > Unclassified | place: Southern Ocean | collected 2014-10-08
TGGCCCATGACCTTAACAACATCCTTTCCGGTCTTGTAAGTTATCCCGAGCTCTTGTTAATGGACATCCCCAAAAACAGCCCTATGCGAAAATCTATCCTGCTTATACAAAAATCCGGAGAAAAGGCTTCTTCTATTGTCCACGATCTTCTTATATTAGCCCGCAGAGGATTTTCCAGTGCAAAAGAATTAAATTTGAATCAAATTGTTTTAGATTACATGAAAAGCAATGAATATCAAAAGTTAGAATTATACTATCCGGAGATTCACATCGATAAGGATTTGGCATCTAACCTATGGGAAACAATGGGGTCTAATGTTACACTACTGAAGACCCTCGTAAATTTAGTGTCCAACGCAGCTGAGTCTATGTCTGATAAGGGAATTATTTTTATCTCTACGGAAAACAAACACATAGACAAACGGACAAAGGCCTACGAGTATATTAAAAAGGGTGATTACGTTGTCTTAACTGTATCTGACACAGGCGCAGGCTTTTCCCAAAGGCATATAGAAAAAATATTTGAGCCTTTTTACATTAAAAAGGCGCTTGGAAAGGCCGGTTCAGGATTAGGTATGGCCGTTGTATGGGGAACAGTAAAAGACCATAATGGCTATATTGATATTAAAAGCACTCAAGGGAAAGGAACATCCTTTATGCTTTATTTTCCTGCACACAAAAAAAGGCAACTCTCAAACGCACATAGTCCTTCCTATGATAACTATTCAGGCAAAGGAGAATCAATTTTAATTGTTGACGATGTTGACGAACAGCGAAAAATCGCATCGGAAATCCTAAACAAATTAGGTTACTCTGTAGCGTCTGAATCAAGCGGTGCAAGGGCAGTTAATTATCTAAAAAGCAATTCCGTAGATTTGATACTCCTGGATATGATTATGGATCCAGGGATTGATGGACTTGAGACCTACAAAAGAATTATCAAATTTAATCCTCACCAAAAGGCAATAATGGCCAGTGGTTTTTCTGAAACAGACAAGGTTAAAGAGGCCCAAAAACTTGGAGTAGGATATTGCATAAAAAAACCATATTCTATAGAAAGCTTGGGAATGGCTATAAGAGCTGAATTAGACAAAAAGTAATATTTTTCAAAGGGGCTGTCCAATTGGCTCAAGTAACCACAACCTATAGCGTACATCATGGATCTGTCATAAGGGATAGCATAACATATTGGTTTCCAAGAATAAATTTGTTGTTTAAACGTAATGAAAATCGCACATATTATCTAACCTACTGATCTAATGAGATATTTTTATTAAACTAATCTTATGCGTAACCACAATATACAGTGGGCACTGGAGTGAAGTGGATAGGCCTTTTTTTCAAAACAAACAATGCACTTGAAAAATAACCACCTCGATATTATTTACCTCTATTAGAGCTTTAACGCCTCATTGAGTATGCATAAACCGTATCAACCGGAAAAAATCCTCTCGCAAAGGCGCAAAGACGCAAAGATTTTTTATAAACATTTTTCATCATCATCTTTTCCTTTGCGAACTTAACGGTTTTGTGTGAGAAGATGATGCGTTTTTAATTTTTTGCGCGTTTTGAGCGCAAATATATTTTTAAGGTACTAAAACACTTATTCATACCAAATCTGTATCAGTTCAATAAATAGTGGTAACCATTCTTTACCTTAATATCAGTTGCGGGGCAGAAGGGATTTTCTTCTGCCCATTTTTGTTGAGCTGCACCCAAACCTTCTTTACTGAAATGCTGCAGGAAAATTTGCCTTGTAAATAAAATAAACAGCGATTATAATTTAAGGCAATCATTGATTCTCAAAGGTATACTATCATAAAATGAGATGCATAAATTAAGAAGGAAAATAAAATGGATATCCGTAAATGTTTTGAAACCCTTGACCTTGACATCAACGCTTCAGTAGACGAAGCAAAACAGGCGTACAAAGATACAGTCAATGTTTGGCATCCAGATCGTTTCTCTCATAATCAAAGACTAAAACTAAAGGCTGAGAAAAAATTGAAGGAAGTTAATATTGCCTATGAAGAAGTAAAATCATTTTTATCATCAAAAAAAATGAGATCCTACCAGAATACGGCAGGGGTAGAAAATAAATATAATGGCACGACATGGGCAAAAGATAATGCCCAAACTAATAATCGGCCGGAATATCACGACAATAATATAAATGCTGAAAATAAGGATAGAACAGAACGTACTGTTGAGGTAGGGACAGGCATTGTTTTAAGCTTATGGTCCAATCTTTCTAAGGCTTTCCGCCAAGTCATAAACACTCAGATTCAAAACTTTAAAACAGAAATGACTAAAGAAAACCCAAGAAACACAAATAATAGACAATGGCAAAACAGTAGGATGGGGAAAGGTACGGGCAAAATGAATGGTTCAGGCATGGGCAGAGGAAGAGGCAGGAGGAGATAAAAGAGGTACATTCCAGACTATAAAGTTGTTGCAGCGTCCTTTAAAATAAAATACTTTTTACAACAACTAAAAATTGATGTTCTCATAAAAAGCCCTCTTGGTTACATGATGTTCATTCAGGAAAAAATCTTTTGATGTGTTTTTCAAAACTTAGATATTATTGATATTTCTGCAATATTTTACTTGCCCCGGCATCTAAAAGCCTATGTGCTAAGGTTGCCCCAAGCTCCTTAGCATTTTCCGGCAATCCAGCAATCACATCTCTGAATACAGTTTTCCCATCAAGATCTGCTACAAGACCATCGAGATAAATGTGGCCATCCTTCAGTCTTGCAAGGCCGCCAATTGGAATCTGACATCCACCTTGCAATTCCAAAAGCAAGGATCTTTCAGCCTCTAACTCCATCCTTGTCGTATAATGGTCCAAAAACGCCAATAAATCTCTTGTTTCTATGTCATCTTCTCGCAGTTCAAGTCCCAGGGCTCCTTGCCCCAGAGCAGGAAGCATTATATCAACAGAAAAACAATGAGTAATAATATCCTCAAGGCCTAATCTGTTCAAACCAGCTGCAGCTACAATAATAGCCTGAAGATCAGGTTTTTTTAATTTTTTAATCCTTGTATCTATATTGCCCCTTAACGGCAAAATCTTAAGGTCGGGCCTAAAGCGTAGGAGCTGGGCAGAACGTCTTAGGCTGCTTGTGCCTACAGAGGCACCTTCAGATAAATCTTCTATGGAAATATTTCCAGTAGATATAAAGGCATCACGAGGGTCTTCTCTTGCAGGGATGATGCCAATGCACAAATTATTGGGCAGTTCAGCAGGAACATCCTTTAAACTGTGGACGGCTAAATCTATCTCTTTTCTGATTAAGGCCTCTTCTATCTCCTTGACAAATAAACCCTTCCCTCCAATTGTGCTTAATGGTTTATCAAGAATCCTGTCTCCCCGTGTCTTGATCTTAACTAAGTTAATTTTTAGATCAGGATACCTGGCTAATATCCTATCCATAACCCATTTCGCTTGAGCAATCGCCAATTGACTTGCCCTTGTACCAATTGATAGAGTCTCTTTCATGGTTTAAGTTTTGTCATCTACGATCATGGCATTCCTGCTGGAATATAAATTCTTAGATACAAATTTGAGATTACAGATTTGCATCATGGTTTATCCATCAAAGATAATAAAAAAACTATCCTGCCATCAGCGATCTTGCCATATCTAAATCCTGGGGTGTTGTTATTTTCATATTGTGCTTTTCCCCTTTGATTATATTTACCGGTATACCTATTTTCTCAATAAGAAAAGAATCGTCAGTTGCATCTTCCCAGCTTTTTTTAATGGCTTCTTTATGGGCAAGACTAATATCATCCCACCTAAAAACTTGAGGTGTTTGGATTGACCAAAGGCGGCTTCTATCAATTGACCTTATAACAATACCATGATCATCTATCTCTTTAACCGTCTCTGCAATAGGGAGGCCTGGAATAACCGCTCTAAAATTTTTTGCTGCTTTAACAACCCTTTTTATCAGGTCATTCGTAATTAGGGGTCTAACACCGTCATGAATAAGAACCCACTCGCAGCAATCAGCGACGGTCTCAATTCCTCGCCTTACTGAATCCTGTCTCCTTTTCCCTCCAGAAACAACTCTGAAAACCTTGCTCAGGTTATATTTTTCTACAATCTCTCGACGACAATAATCAATATCAACCTCAGGTACTACAACTACAATCCTATCAATTAGATCACATCGTTGGAGATGATCTAATGTGACTGCCAGAATAGGTTTTCCACATAACTCTAAAAACTGTTTTGCCTTTTTTTCTCCCATCCTGACACCAGATCCTGCAGCTGGAACAATTGCGATTGTCTGGCATGGAAAGGCAATGTTCCTTTTATTGGCCATTTCTGTCAACAAATTTCATCTCTTAGAAATTTCTAAAAATTAGAATTTTTTGATCTCATGCGTGGGATAATTTTCTTGAAGTTTTTCTTATCCTGTTTATCCTCCTCCTAAAAATATTTACCAACCTCTTATCTTTTACCTTCCTGGCTTCTTCCCTTTTTTCTTTAAGTTTAATAATTTTTGCTTTCAGGTCTTTAATTGTAACATCTGATTTTTCAATGGCTTTTTTTTCTTTGATACCCTTTGCCTTCTTTATTGCAGATAAGAGCTCGGCCTTCTTCATTGCGCTGACTCCAGCCAATTCTTCTATATCAGCTGCCACCTCCCTTAACTCCTTAACCGTCATCCTGTCTAAATCTTTCACACCTCCCACTTCTTTTTTTTCTTCTTCTTCCATACTTACCTCCTCCCACAATAAAAAATACAAGGCCCAAAAGTGGAAGCATTATTTACTGCTTCCCACCTTGCCCACTATGGAACTTTTCCTTTAAATCACAAATACCAACTGCCCCAAAAATCTTTTAACAACAAAAATACCTCATTTTACTCTTTCTTAAAAAACGGCTTAAACAGATCAATAGGTATAGGAAACAGGGTTGTTGAATTATTTTCTGCCGACACCTCCTTCAGGGTCTGCAGATACCTTAGTTGCAGGGCAGCAGGATATTGCTCTATAATTTTAGCGGCCTCCGACAACTTACCAGCCGCCTGCAATTCACCTTCTGCGTTAATAACTTTTGCCCTTCTCTCTCTTTCCGCCTCTGCCTGTTTTGCCATAGACCTCTGCATCTCCTGGGGAAGGTCAATGTGTTTAACCTCTACGGTTGACACCTTAATACCCCAGGGATCTGTGTGTTTATCAAGTATCCCCTGCAAAGTGGTGTTTATCTTCTCCCTCTCTGATAAAAGATCGTCCAATTCCACCTGCCCGCATACACTCCTTAATGTCGTCTGGGCAAGCTGAGATGTGGCAAAGAGGAAGTTTTCCACCTCGATAATTGCGTTATTTGGCTCCATAACCCTAAAGTATATTACAGCATTTACCTTAATCGAAACATTATCCTTTGTAATAACATCCTGGGGAGGAACATCCATAGCTACAAGACGAAGGCTAACCTTAACAATCTTATCAACAATGGGTATAATTATAATAAGGCCGGGCCCTTTTGTTTTTATTACCCTCCCCAATCTAAATATAACACCCCTTTCATACTCTTTAAGAACCTTAATGGCCGCGCTCAGAAAGAATATGAGCAGTACTATTGCAAGAATATAAAACATGACAACCTCCTTTGATTGATAAATGTCTAATTATTAACGATGATGGTACTTCATTTCTATCTTTTCAACTATCAGCTCAAGTCCTTTTGAGCCTGAAACTTGCACCTTCTCCCCCTGTTCAGCTACCTCATCACATACGGCACTCCAGTATTCTCCATGAACAAATATTGTACCAGCCGGATCAATTCTTTTCTCTACAACACCGGTCTCACCAATTAACCCATCCATCCCTCCTTTTGGTCTGCTGGAATAGGCCCTGTAAGCAAGATAGGAAATGCCAACAAAAAAACCTCCTATCAGAAATATGGTAGGCATCATCAGTTTCAATGAAACTCCAACATTTTCAAAAAGCATTATAGAGCCAAGGGTCAGAGAGATTAAACCAGCCAGAGACAAAAGACCATAGCTCGTTACCTTGATTTCTGCAATAAAAAAAATAATAGCCAGGGCTATAAGGAGAAGTCCGGCATAGTTTACCGATAGTGTCTGAAATGAAAAAAAGGCCAACACAAGTGAAATTGCACCAACCACGCCTGGGAGAATGGCGCCAGGATGAGACAGTTCAAAATAAAGACCTGCAAGGCCAATCATCATTAGTATGTAGGCTATATTTGGGTCACTTATAGTATTTAGTACCCTATCCCTCCAGCCCGGCGTAAGATATATTAAATGAAGGTCTTTAGTGGATAATGTTACTTTGCCCTTGTCAAGCTCAACTTCTCTGCCATCTAATATTCTTAAAAGATCAGGTATGTCACCGGCTATAAAATCAACTACCTTGTTTTTTACCGCCTCTTCCGATGTAATGCTGACGCTTTCCCTGATGGCCTTCTCAACCCAATCTTCATTTCGTCCCCTATCTTTTGCAATACTCTTTGCATACGCAACCATATCATTGACTACCTTCTCCGACATAGTCTTATTGATCTCTTTACCACCAGCGCTAACAGGGTGTGCAGCTCCTATATTAGTCTGTGGCGCCATAGCAGCTACATGGGCCGCTATAGTTATCATTACGCCGGCAGATGCCGCCCTTGCCCCCCGTGGCGCCACATAAACCACAACCGGTATAGACGCATTCAATATATCCTTTATAATTGCCCTCATAGAGGGATCTAATCCGCCAGGGGTGTCTAATCTGATAATAACCAATTTATAATTGTTTACTTCCGCATTTTCTATCCCCTTTGTCACAAACTGTGCTGTGCCTGGGCTGATAGCTCCCTCAAGCTCAATTACCATGGCATTATCTTGATTGGACTCTGCATTATGAAGGTTTAGACTTATGATGAATATAGCTAAACCAAAGAACACAATAAATTTTATAAAATATGTCTTAATTTCCTAACCTCCTTGGGTCTTTTAGACCTAACCTCTTCATTATTTCCTTCATATCCTCCCAAGTATATTTCTTGGCCTGAGGGTTTCTCAATAGATATGCCGGGTGATATGTAGGCATTACAGGTATACCCATAAAATTTTTCCACTGTCCTCTGTCTCTTGTAATCTTTAAGTCTTTATTTATTAGTGTCTGAAGAGATATCCTTCCGAGGGTGCAGATAATCTCTGGTTCAATCATGGAAATTTGAGCCTTTAAAATTGGAAGGCATTTCTCTATCTCATCAGGCTCCGGGTCCCTGTTGTTTGGCGGGTGGCACTTTATTATATTACATATATAAACATCCTTTCTTGTTATACCCATGGCATTTACAATATTTGAAAGAAGCTTCCCTGCCTGGCCTACAAATGGTTTCCCCGTCAAATCCTCTTCCACGCCAGGGGCCTCTCCGATAAATACAAGGCGCGCATCAGGAGAACCCTCTCCAAAGACAATATTCTTCCTCTTGCTACTCAGCTTACAAAGATCACAATTACGGTTAAGCTTCTCCAATTCTTTTAGGCTGCTATATGAAACGGTACTCAATGATGGCGAATAGCTTAGATTGTTTCCTGCTGTAAGGTAGCTTAAAGCATCTGATGAAATAGGTGGGGGATCAAGTCCAATCTCTTGGCTGTTTATCAATTTCCTTTTCACCTTTTCAACAATATCAATAAGCTCTTGTCTCTCACTCATGATTTTCTTAAAGCGCTTACCCTGTCAAGTATTCTATTCGCTACATCCAATTTTGGCATTAAGGGAATTAATTCCCTATTCCCTTCCCTGTCAATTATAGTGACCTCATTTTTATCAGAGGCAAATCCTCTATCTTCCCTTGAGACATCATTAACCACAATTAAATCCAGGTTCTTCTTTTTTATTTTGTCAATGGCGTTAGCCTCATGATCAATTGTCTCAGCGGCAAAACCTACCAGTATACGTTCCCCTTTATCATTCCCGAGTTCTTTTAATATGTCTACAGTGGGGCTCATTTCAATAGCAATAGGTTTTCCATTTTTCTTCTCTTTATCCTGTGCCTTTTTCTTAGGCCTGTAATCACTAACTGCCGCTGCCTTGATAACTGCATCACTCTCCTTGTAATAATGCATAACAGTCTCATACATCTCTTCAGCTGTTTCAACATTAACTGTATTTACCCATTCCGGAGGGTCGAGATTGGTAGGCCCTGATATAAGTGTAACGTCTGCTCCCCTTCTCCAGCCGGCCCTTGCCAATGCATAACCCATCTTTCCAGTAGATCTGTTAGTCACTACCCTTACAGGGTCAATATACTCAATTGTTGGACCTGCAGTGATAAGCAATTTTAATCCATTTAAGTCGTGATCACCAAGAATGTACCTTGTCTTTTCCACTATAATTGAAGGGTCTGGAAACCTTCCTACTCCAACTATTCCAGAGGCTAAAAGACCTTCATCCGGCTCCATTACAATAAACCCTCTCTCTTTGAGCTTAAGGATATTCGATTGGACTAAGCCGTTCATGAACATTTCTTTATCCATTGCCGGACAAAGCAAAATTTTACATGTAGTAGCCAGTATAAGGGTAGAAACAAAATCGTCCCCTAAGCCATGGGCCATCTTTGCTAAAGAATTTGCCGTAGCCGGCGCTATTATTACCAGGTCACTTTCCTGCCCTAATGATATATGATCAATGGATGTTCCAGGCTGGGAAAACATATCCCATATGACCCTATTTCCCGTGAGTGTTTCGAATGTAAAGGGATCAACAAACCTTGTGGCATTCTCAGTCATCACTACCTTTACTGTAGCGCCTTCCTTTTTTAATTGTCTTGCCAATTCAGCAGATTTATAAGCCGCAATGCTGCCGGTAATGCCAAGTACTATGTTCTTTCCATTTATGCTTGTCATAAGGATTTATTTTTTATTTGTGTTGATAGATTCAATAATCGATAAATTTTGAATATCATGAAATCTAACCAACTTTAACCTTGAGGTATGCCCAGATATAATCTCTACGCTTGTTTTTGCAATTTTTAGACGCTTGGACAATAACGCTATAAGATCCTTATTGGCTAATCCCTCGACAGGCGCCGCCTTTACCTTTACCTTTAGGGCATCACCTTCCATACCCACTATCTTATTGATGGATGAACGGGGCGCCACCTTGACCTTGAGAACAAGGTCATCCATTATTTGGCACCAAGTTGAACTGCAAATTGGATTAAACTTTGGACTACAAAGGTTTGGAGAAATATAATAACAAGAATGACTATAACAGGCGAAAAATCAAATCCACCAAAACTTATAGGCAACCTTCTCCGAATGCTGTACAGAACCGGTTCAGTTACATTGTGTAGAAATCTAACAATAGAATTATATGGGTCAGGGTTAACCCATGAGATTATTGCCCTTCCGATTATAATCCACATATATAGCGTTAAGCCAATATTCAATATCTTTGCAACAGCAACTAAAAAATTAGATAAAACAAACATATTTTCTCTCAAAATAGGTGATGATGTTAAAGCAGGCCGTAAGCCGGGTTTTGTTCCTCGTATCTGTCACCATTTACGAGGTGATGGTCATTCATCTATCCCCAATATTGCTATTGGGGTAAAGCGACCTACCCGGGAGCTCGGACGGGCAGCCCTTAAACGCCCCCCTACTTGGTCTTGCTCCGTGTGGGGTTTGCCGTGCCTTCAATGTCACCACTGAAGCGGTGAGCTCTTACCTCACCTTTTCACCCTTACCCCGCACTTTCTATGAAAGTGCGGGGCGGTATATTTTCTGTGGCACTTTCCTTCTCGTTGCCGAGACTGGGTGTTACCCAGCACCTTGCCCTGTGGAGCCCGGACTTTCCTCTCTTCGTTATTGGAGCCGTATTCCGGCCCTTCACGGACAGCGACCATCTGTCCTGCTTTAACATCAATACTGTTCTATTTAGTACCCGACCGTAAACTATGACTCTTTATTCTCTCCCCAATAAATAATTCTATTACAATTAGGGCAACTCTGCATTGAATTCGTCTTGATTAAATCATTATACTGCTGAGGTGGAATACCTAAATGGCATCCATAACAAACAGAATCCCTGACTCTAACTACCACCTCATTCTTTAAATTTAACCTTAGCCTATTATATCTCTTTAATAAATCCTTATCAACCTTATCAGATAATTTAATTCTTTCATCATTGAGTTGTTGCCCCTCTTGATCCAGCTCTTTCTTTTTATTTATAAATTCGTTTTCCTTTCTTTTGTATTCTTTTTCGTACTTCTCCCATTTTATATTACTTTCGGCAAATTCCTTCTCCTGGATTTCAATATCTTCCATCCATTTTATCACCTTTTCTTCCTTTTCAGAATTAATTTCTTTAATTTCTTTAATTTCCTTTAAAATTGCCTGATATTCCTTGTTCGATTTTACATCATTTAGCCTTAGCATGCTCTTTTTAAGTTTAATCTCTGTTTCCTCTAATTCGTTTTCGGTCTTTTTCATATAGTCTTTAAGCTCTTTAAGGGCCATTTGATCCCGTTCAGTAGTAGCTTTTAAAAGATTAAAATCTTTCTCTAATTTTTCCATACCAACGGGAATCCGTCTTTTCTCCTTTTTAATTTCATCAAGTCGAATATCAACTGATTGTATCTCTAAAAGAATATTAAGCTTTTCATCCACATTAACACCTTAAATTGTCTTCCATATACAAAATTAGAGGGCGTCCTACTCTAAGGAGCGCCCTCTTTTCTGTATATACCCCGGAAGGTTATAGATTGCGCTTTTTTCGGTGAGCAATGAGCATCAAGAGCAAGGCGTGAAGGCTCGTAATAGCACGCTATTGCGAGCCTGAACAACGCGGCTATTGATGTTCAGGGCCATTGAAAAATCGTAATTTGTGGCCTTTCGGGGTATAATATTATTTAAGACGTCTATCCTGTCAGACATCTCTCTTTTATAGTTAAAAATAGTGGGCCCACCTGGCCTCGAACCAGGGACCTACCGGTTATGAGCCGGTGGCTCTTCCAACTGAGCTATGGGCCCTACTTTTTCTGATCCTTATGATCCTTATGCTAACTGAAACAAAAATAATATGTCAAGAAAAATAATCCTAAAATTCCATCGTCATTCAAAATCATAGCAAAATGCTATTTTTGGTTTCTGAAAAAGCCCACATACTACCCTATTGATAAATCACTGAAAAAGCCTTTCTCTATATAATGGTATTATAAAATATAACTTATTTTCAGTTTCTTTTCAAACGCTTAAGATATTGTTGGGGCTAATGCTCTGTGTAATTCTCAACAAAATTTTCCAATATTTTCCTTCTCTTGGGATGCCTTAATTTCCTTAATGCCTTGGCCTCAATTTGCCTTATTCTTTCTCTTGTAACATTAAACTCTCTGCCAACCTCCTCCAGTGTATGGTCCGCCTTTTCTCCAACACCGAACCTTTTTCTCAATACCTTTTCTTCTCTCGGTGTCAGTGTAGTCATAATTTTTCTTGTCTGTTCACTTAAGGCAAACTTTGTGACCGCTTCAGCCGGCGACATTATCTTTTTATCCTCTATAAAATCCCCTAAATGACTGTCTTCTTCTTCACCGATAGGTGTTTCCAGAGAAATTGGCTCTTTTGCTATCTTTAAAACCTTCCTTACTTTTTCCAATGGGAACCCCATCTTCTCTGCTATTTCCTCTGGTTTCGGCTCTCTACCATATTCTTGAACAAGGCTACGAGATATTTTAATAAGTTTGTTTATAGTTTCTATCATGTGAACAGGTATCCTTATTGTCCTTGCCTGATCAGCAATAGCCCTTGTTATGGCCTGTCTTATCCACCAGGTAGCGTATGTGCTGAATTTGTAACCCCTTTGATACTCAAACTTATCAACTGCCTTCATCAACCCTATATTCCCCTCCTGGATGAGATCGAGAAATTGAAGCCCCCTATTCGTATATTTTTTGGCGATGCTCACAACCAGCCTAAGGTTGGCTTTTATGAGCTCATTCTTTGCAGCTTCTGCCTTTCTTAGACTTTTACGGATTTCCTCATTTATTGTTCTTAGCTCATCTAATTGTAGATTTGTACTGCTCTGTATTTTGCTAATACGCAACTTTAGCTCTCTCAGTTTAGATACTAAAGATAAAACCTCTTCTTTATCTAAATTTAATGACTTAAAATTCTTGCCACCTTCCTCATGAATTGATAACTCATTAACGCACTCCACTAAATAAGAAACAGGTTTTCTACCTGCCTTTATAAGACAATCGGCAAAATCTCTTTCCAGCTCTTCCCAATAGTTAAACATTTCCCTAAAGGTGTCAACTATTCTCTGAATATGCACTTTTTCCAGTTTAAACGACTTCATCAAACCAAGCATCTTTTGTTGTTTTTGATGAATAACGGCATTTAATTTTTTCCTTTTATTAGGATGCTTATAACTTATTAACTCCTTAAAAAGTCTACACGTTTCATCATCTAAGGCCTTCATTTGATAAATAATTTTAAGCAAATAATTTCTTTTCTGGCCTATTTTATGGAAATTGTATTCATCCTCTATATCATTGACTACATCCCTTACCTTAAATTTTCCAATCTCTAAATCTCTTCCCAAGCCTAACATATATTCAATGCCTACTCGGCACCTCACTGAGGCCTCTAATATGTTATTTTCTCCTGTCTCAATCCTCTTCGCTATATCCACCTCTCCTTCTCTGCTTAATAGAGAAACAAGGCCCATCTCCCTCAAATACATTTTTACCGGGTCATATGTTTTTGAGGAAAATTCTTCTTTGACTTCTTTGGGTGGCTCTGCCTTTTCTTTAGTCTTAATATCCGTCTTTTGGGGCTTTTTGTGTTTTTCAGCCTTCCCGCTATCAGATTCACTAACTACTTTAATATCCAAATCTTCAAACATTTGCAGAAGATCATCAATCTCCTCCGATGATATTACCTCATCAGACAAATCCTCATTTAGTTCCTGATAGGTAATGTATCCCTTGTCTTTACCTACGTTAATCAATCTTCTTAAACTAATATCATCGCCGTTTTTTGCCATATATATCCTCCTCTATGAAGGGTTAATTCCTTTTATTGCTTAAGTCAAGTCCCTGTTTTTCTTTTATCAGGTGATTTATCGTTTCTATATCACCCTCAGCCCTTGCCTGTTTAATAGATTGAGAAATTTTGGTTTTAGTTATTTTATTGACAAATTCACCAACTGCCTGGTCTACTGATTCTTTCTCGTATGGGTTGGATATTAAGGCGACCCTAAGTTGTTCCTTTGCAATAGGGTCGTCAAGAAATTCCTCAATTTCATACAGCTTCCCTTTCAATGGAAATTGTTTCATTAGCACTTTTATTATCTTTACCATGCTTGGGTCAGAGACGATTAATTCCCATTCCTGATCCCTGAAATTATCTATCTTTTCAGGGTAATGGGCCAATAGTTTAAGAAACTGCAAATCAGAACCGTATTTTTTTGTATCCTGGTGAGAAAAAAACCTGTTTTTCAACTGATGTAAGTCCACACTTTTTTTCCCTTTGCGCTCTTCTAATCTTAATTCCTCCCAGATTTCATTTTCATCTATGCCTGTCTTCTCTGAAAACAAATGTATATATAAAAACTTGGCCGTCCTATCCTCTAATTCCATAAATATTGGCAAGACATCCTTCAGCAGCTTAATCCTTCCGTCCACACCTAATTCTGCATTGGCTAATGCCTGATCAAGATAAAAATCAAAAATAGGTATTGATTTGCCTAAAAGTTCATCGAATTTTTTTAATCCATACCTGTTTATAAAACTGTCCGGGTCTTCACCCCTTGGAAGAACAAGAACTTTCGCGGAAACATCTTCATTTAAGAATAATGGAAAACTTTTTAAGGCAGCCTGTTTGCCAGCATCGTCAGAATCAAATAACACTACTACCTTTTTTGCATAACTTTTCAATCTTCTAGTCTGATCGCTGGTAAGCGCCGTCCCTAACGTGGCAACTGCATTTGGAACCTTATGCTGTCTAAGCGCCAGCAAATCCATATATCCTTCCACTATTATAGAAAAACCATTCCCCCTAACATCCTTGTATGCGCTATCAAGACCATACAAATACTTTCCTTTATGATACAATGGCGTGTCTGGTGTATTCAAATATTTTGGTAGTGAATCATCCAGTACCCTTCCTCCAAACCCTATAATCTGATGATTTAGATTAAAAATTGGGAAAATGACCCTTCCCCTGAATCGATCATAATAGCCTCCGGTTTTATTAGGCACTATAAGGCCGGCCTTTTCCGCTTTATCAAGGGGGATATTTTTTAATCTTAGATAATTAATTAGTCCATCCCAGCCATTTACTGCATATCCAAGTCTAAATTTTAAGATTGTATCCTGGGATAGCTTTCTTTCAGAAAAATAATCTCTTCCAGGTTGGCCATCAGGGTTTTTCATCAAAACATCGTGAAAATACCTTCCTGCCAATTCATTTATCTCGAATAAAAGCTCAATTAACTCAGTTTTTTTTCTTTCACCAGGTGAATTTCCATACTCGGGCAGTGAAACATTGTATTGTCTTGCCAAGTCCTTGAGAGACTGGAAAAAAGAGAGATCGTGATACTCCATCCAAAAATTAAAAATATCACCTCCCCTTCCACAACCGAAACAATGGTATATCTGTTTGTCTCGACTTACTGTAAAAGAGGGTGTTTTTTCAGAATGAAATGGGCATAGCCCCAAGTAATTCTGCCCTCTCTTCTTTAGCTGCACATACTGACCAATAACCTCAACAATATCTGCCGCCCTTCTTATCTCCTCCTTAGGTCCGGAAAAATCCATATCAAAAGCGCCCAAAATTAGTTAAAGTTTAATTCAGCGTTCATGGTTCACAGTTAACAGTTCACAGTGAACCTTTGAAATGTTATCTTGTTTAAAGTTCAACAATTGTATAGCCATCGCTACCCCCATCTCTATCACCAGGGATAAGGCTCTTTACATAATGATTTCCCTTTAAATGTTCTCTTACTGCTCTTTTTAACACCCCCAAACCCATACCATGAATTATCTTAACCCTTGAATACCCATGAACCAATGCCTTGTCTATTAAGGTATCTACCAATGGAATGGCTTCATCTACAATGTGGCCAACAATGTTTAACTCTTTTTTTGCCCCAGGTAAGCTGTATAAAGACCATGGTCTTTGTTCGTTATCACTTCGACCGAATTGATCATTAGCTTTCACCGGAGACAACTCAGATAAATCAACTGCAAGCTTCACATTTCCCATTAAAATCTGGATCTTAGAAGAGCGCTCACCCACACCAATAACACGCCCTCTCCTTTTCAGTTTTCTATGAAAAACATCCTGTCCAACAGTAACTCTGGAGCAGCTAATTAATGGTTCTCCTTTTCTCAACCCTATCAAGGTGTCAACAAGGTTCTTTTTTGTATCACTATATTTCTTAGTAGCCTCAAACTGCCCTAAAGTTCCTTTTTTTCTCATTAAGGTTATAGCCTCACCAAATTCCCTTTTCGCCTCAGTCAATATCCTCCCTATCTCGTTTTCTTTATGGATAAGCATTTCATTTAACCTCCCTTTTAACCTATCCTCCTTTTCCTCTAAATCCTTTTTCAAGGCTCCATATTCCTGCTTTGCAATTTCAACGGCCTCTTTTTCTGATTTCAACCCTTGCATCATTCTGGATAAATCTTCCATCATTGAATTCAGTTTCCCTTTATCTTTTCCAAGATAGTTCGCAGCGCCGTCGGTGATCTCTTTCTTGACACCTAAATCTATCGCCGCCTCAATAGCGTGACTGACACCAGGTGCACCTTTCAACAATCGAAATGTAGGTTTCTTATTTTCACTATCAAACTCAACGGATGCATTTTGGGCCTTTTTATTTACAAATCCATATTTCTTTAGAATCTGGTAGTGCGTAGAAATCACTGTCAAAGAGCCTTTTTCTGAGAGATAATCCAGGATTGCCATAGCAATAGCAGTGCCCTCATCTGGATCCGTTCCCGCTCCAAGTTCATCCAGAATTACAAGCGAATTTTCAGTTGCCTGGTTTGCGATCCCCTTTAGATGTTCCAATCTCGCAGAAAAGGTACTTAGCCCTGATAATATATCTTGTTCATCGCCAATATCTGCCAGTATATTGTTGAAAACATTCAGAATGCTCCCTTCACGGGCAGGTATATGCATTCCTGCCTGAGACATAAGGGCCAGCAGACCTATGGTTTTTAATGCAACTGTTTTACCACCCCTGTTAGGCCCTGATATAATTAGCGTATTTTTATTGGAATTTATTTTTATATCTATGGGTACTACACTTCGTGACTGTCCCTGTTTGTCGTCTTTCCAAGATTCGAGATTCAAGGAAAGCAGGATAGGGTTAAATGCATCTACAAGGTAAATCTTTTTGTCTGAGGTAAGTATAGGCCTTATTCCATTAATAGCCTTGCTAAACTCTGCTCTCGCAAAAATTCCATCAACCTTCCCCATAATGTTTAAACAGGCAATGAGATCATATGAAAAATTTGACACAAGGTCTGTGAGTCCTTTTAATACCTTTCTCTCTTCCTCCTTTTCCTTTTCTGTTAACTCTACTAAACGATTGTTTTCCTCTATTGCTGATAAAGGCTCAAGAAAACAGGTGGAGCGACTAGATGAATAACCGTGAACAATTCCCTTTACATAGTTCTTTTCCCTCGTTTTGACGGAAATCACATAGCGGCCGTCCCTTATGGATATAAGGTTATCATCACTAAGCTCAGGTGTGCTTAATATACCATGCAGTTTTTTATCTATCTCACCCCTTAAGGCAGCCCTTTTAGACCTTGCAGAAAAAAGGGCCGGGCTAGCTAAATCGGACACACTTCCGTCTTCTGTTATTGATTTTCCAATCTCCTGGACAAGGTCATGGCATGTTGGAATATTGCCGGCTATATGCGCCAGGGATGGACATAAATCTTTATGCTGCAGAAGCCACTTATTAACCTTATTAGATACATTTATAAGATTATGAATAGATAAAAGTTCCCTTATCTCAAGGTAGGTTCCTTCTTTCGAGGCTTTTTGCAGTACCGGCTTAATATCAACCAAGCTTGATAAAGGCACGAAACCTTTTACAAGCAGAAGCTCCTTCATCTCAGAGACGAGCCTCTGTTCGGCCTTGACGGTTTCCAATTCATTTAAGGGTTTAAGCGAAAGACAATCTAAACGTCCTAAGGGAGAGGCGGCATATTTTGATAAGATATCGAGCAGCCGGTAGTACTCCAGTACCCTTATTGAGTATTCTATCATATGGGTTTTAAAGTATTTCTACCTTTTGTTAAGGATTAGGCCGATGGCTCAGCTTTGTTATACCCCGGAAGGTTATAAATTGCGTTTTTTTCGGTGAGCAATAAGCATCAAGAGCTGCATTGTCCAAGGCTTCCCGATAAAATCGGGATTCATGGTTAAGGAAAAGACTGAAGTTGCATCCCAAAAAGTCTCGTAAAAAAATGCGGATTTTGCCACATCATTGCCAAGTGCCATGTTCCAGGTTTGTGGGCATGTGGAAGCGGTCGGTTTTCCCGTACAAAACGCTTATAAAATGGCTTAAGGTGATAAGAATGCAACCTTTAAATTCTGTCGAAGATCCCGCTGGGCGGGAAACCTTTAAACCGTGAACGGTTGCCAATATTTTTAGGGATAACTATCTTTAAATTCAACATTGATAAGCAAAAGGGTCTTTTTAGACATTCAACACTCAAGGCTCATGCTCTATTTATAATGTTTGACCACTTAGAGCTCACCCAAAAATAACTTCACATTTCAGACGCCGATACATCCCTTCCGGCTACGTTGTGGAAACTCGGAATATGATTATATTCCTGCGTTCCCACGCCTTGCCGGACGGGCGCCTCGACACCTGAAATTGCAAACTTATTTCTTCGTGAACCCTTAGTCAGCTAACTGAGGTTTACCATATTTTAATTTAATCTTTAATTATAAAACTATAAAAATAAATGTCAACATTAATTTATCCACTGGGTGGTTTTTGTTGTCATTTTATATTTTAAAATACTTTCAGATATCAATTCCAAAGATAAGATGACTAATTATTTTTTTCCATCAATCTACGGTAGCAATAACCTCTTCTAATTTAATTGATCCGCTATAAAGGGCCTTGCCTACTATTGCCCCATTTACTCCATATTTCTCCAGCAATGATAAGTCTTCTATATCCTTTAAAGTGGATATTCCCCCTGCTGCAATGACCTTCATATTTAGGGCTCCTGCAAACTTTTTGATAGCATCTAAATTTGGACCGCTCTCCATTCCATCCCTTTTTATGTCTGTATAGATTATTGAATTTACACCCATATTCTCAAAATTCTTCGCCAAATCTATGGCAGCCATCTGAGTTGGCTCTGTCCAGCCTTCAATAGATATATAACCATCTTTTGAATCAATAGACACTATGATTTTATTTTCATATCTTTTACATGCCTCATCCACTAAATCGGGATTCTTGTAAGCTACAGTCCCTAAAATAACCTGGTCAATACCTATGTCAATATATTCTCCTATGGTCTCCATATTGCGAATACCACCCCCTAACTGCACTGGAACAGAAACCACTTTTACTATATTTTGCACAACTTTTTTATTAGATGTCTCCCCGTTTACAGCCCCGTCAAGATCAACAAGATGTAACCTCTTCGCGCCTTTTTCTTGCCATTTCAGGGCCATCTCCTCAGGATTATCAGAAAATATGGTTTCCTCATACATTAACCCTTGCTTCAACCTTACACACTTACCCCCTTTAATATCTACCGCCGGTATAACAATCAACAGCAATCACCTCCTGGTTAAAGTTATTTTGCATACGCGCAAACAGGTAAAAAATTTTAAAGTTATATTCGGTTAGGTATTTCTGCCGATCAAAAACGCGCCTTAGCTTTCCGAAAATACTCCATGAAAAAAGCTAAGAACAAAGAAACTATAAGCCCAATTGCAAATGCAAGGATAATGTTTAATAATTTCCTGGGCTTTATAGCGCCAACAGATGGCTCTGGAGGATTAAGCAGCCTGATATTTCTAATGGAGCCCATTTTAACCTTTAAATTTTCAATCTCAGCTTTCATCCTCTCTTTTTCTGATATTGCCTCGCCCAATTGCTTTTGAAGTCTATTTTTATATGCAATATTACCTTGGATTGTATTGGTGTATATGAGGATAGATAATTTATCCGCACTTTTTTCTCCTCCACTAATCAACATGTCCCTTTCCCTGATTAATTTTTCTGTATTCAATCCTGCTGTTTTAATTTCTTTTTTTAACTGATTTCCTTCATCAACAATATTTTGGGATTGGGCTACTTTCATACGTAAAACATTTTCAATCTGTAATTTCCTCTCTTTAATACTGCGTTTGTATTCCTCTGATAATAAATCATGTAACAATTTAAGGACTTGAGCGCCTTTTTTTACATCTATTATTTCAATACTTATCTTTAATATATTTGAATCCTTAGGGATAAATGTTTTAAACAGCTTTTTCTTTGGCGAATCAAAATGCATTAAATCAAAAATGGTGTTATCATACATCCCTAAATCTACCTTAGATTTAATATCCGTATTAGAATCAATATAAATCGGCCGCCACGATGAATCAAAATTACTGACAGCCGGTTCTACCACCATAGAAACATCATAAACATTAGCCATTAAAAAATTTAGCGTTACTGCTATAAACAAAAAGATAACAGTAATGGCAGTAATAAACAATTTCCATTTCCAGATAACCCTCAGATAATCAATAAGTTCTAATGTATTGTCTTCTTCCATCTTCCCTTCCAAATCTCTATGCCCACCGCTTAGTTAATAAACCCTGATGCTTTGTTTCAACTTTTTTGATATGAAGGAACAATCTTTTTTAATAGTGTAAATAACCGAGCATCATTATTGTTCTCCCTTGACAAGGCAATTAATGTATTAATATTATCTAAATAATTTTTATCTATTTTCTCTTTAATTTTAGCGTAATAGATTTTCTTATGGAGTGTGGCTATTGTGCCTTCTTCAGCCGTTAACAGTTCTTCAAACAACTTCTCCCCAGGTCTCTTCCCGGAAATAACAATTGGTATATCTCTGTCTGGTTCAAAGCCTGATAATCTGATCAATTCTTCTGCCATCTTATAAATAGACACCGGCTTTCCCATATCCAAAACAAAGACATCCCCACCCTGGCCCATGGAACCTGCCTGCATAACCAATTGTACAGATTCTGATATAGTCATGAAATAACGTTTCATCTCATAATCCGTTACAGTAACAGGTCCACCTTTCTGTATCTGTTTTTGAAATATAGGCACTGCGCTTCCCCTGCTTCCAAGAACATTGCCAAACCTGACAGAAATAAATGCAGTCTGATTGTTGTTTAATCCTCTTATTAAATTCTCCGCTATCCTTTTAGTTGTTCCCATAACACTTGTAGGGTTAACCGCCTTATCTGTTGATATAAAAATAAACCTATCCACACCTGATTCAGCGGAAGCTTTGGCCAGGACCTTTGTTCCATAAATGTTATTAAATACTGCCTCTTTTGGATTTTCCTCCATTAAAGGCACATGCTTGTATGCGGCTGCATGAAAAACGGTATTAAAATTATGCTCTTTAAATATTTCTTTGACTCTATTCTCATCCCTTATATCCGCAACAACCGGTTTTGCGCAGGAAGCAGGGTGCCTTTCTTTTATCTCCAGGTCTATCTTAAAAAGTTCTGTTTCTCCCATATCCAGCATAATCAATTTTGCCGGATTAAGCCGAATAATTTGCTTGCAGAGCTCTGATCCTATTGATCCACCTGCCCCTGTTATCAATATATTTTTGCTTGTAATATAGGAAGAAACCTTTTTCGCATCGATTTCCACCGGCTCACGTCCTAACAGATCCTCAATAGAAATATCCCTTATATCCATTTGGGTAACCTTCCCATTGATTATGCCTGACAGCCCGGGAAGCACCTTAACAACCTTTATTTTTGCCTTTCTCACAAATTCCATTATTTCCACTATCTCTTTTGACGTGGCAGATGGAATAGCAATTATGATTTCCTTAACATTAAAATCCTTCACAAGTTTTGGTATGTCTTTTCTACCGCCTAAAACCCTTATGCCGTGGATAAAAGTATTTTTCTTCTGAAAATCATCATCAATAATCCCTACCGGCAAATACCTTGACTGCCCTGATCTCATCATATCCCTTATTAATTGTTCCCCTGCAGAGCCTGCTCCAACAACAAGTATATCCCTTCTTTTTTTTCTGCTGGGGCCAAAATAATATAGACGAAAAAATGTCCTAACAGAAATGATAAAAAAAATGGTAAGGAGGAAATCGGAAAAAAGTACAGAGCGAGGGAAACCTGAAAAAATTTTAACATCATGGAATATAAGCACCACAAGCGCCATTGTTAGAGAAGACAGTGCCGATGCCTTGATTACAGATAGACCTTCTGCAAGGGAAATATACCGGTAGGTGATATGGTAAAGCCTAAAAATCCAGAATACAAATATTTTAAAAGGAACAATTAATAGCTCAAGCAAAATAATTTGATTGACATACCTTGCGCTTAAAGCATCAATGGAGCCTAATCTAATCCAATAAGCAATAAAAAGGGAAAGCAGCATTAAAAATATGTCTGCTATGATGGATAGAGATTTTTTATACAGTCGTGCGGTATAAAATATTTTATCTAATTTTTTTTTCATATCTGTATCTTATATAATATTTGCTATCTCATGCAATCTAAAATTACTGAAATAATCCTGTCTAAATCTTTATCCGTCATTGCAGTACCAGATGGCAGGCAAAGCCCCCTGTTAAACAAATCTTCACTAACTACACCGCCCCTAATGCGGTAACCTTGAAATACCGGTTGCAGGTGCATAGGTTTCCATACCGGCCTGGACTCAATTTTATGCTCCTCCAGTTTTTTACGAATTGTTTCTCTATCTGCACCAAATTTCCCTGGTGAAATTAAAATTACCGAAAGCCATCTATTAGACCTGCCATATGAAGCTTCAGGCATAAATTCAATTCCCCTAACCTTACCAAGGGCATCCTTGTAATAATTAAATATCCTCCTTTTTGCCTCGACCCGTTCATCAAGAACCTTCAATTGGGCCATTCCAATAGCAGCGAGGACATTACTCATTCGGTAGTTATAGCCTATTTGTAAATGTTCGTAGTGAATTGTATCTTCCCTGGCCTGCTGCGATAAAAACCTTGTCATATCAACCAGTTTTTGATCGTCTGAGACAAGCATACCACCACCGGATGTACTTATAATCTTATTTCCATTAAAGGAGAATATTGCGGCCTTTGCTCCTGCGCCTGCCGATCTACCCTTATATGATGCTCCAAGTGATTCGGCGGAATCTGATATAACTGGAATTTCATAGGGTTTACAAACCTCTAAAATTCTATCCATGTCAGCGCATTGGCCATACAAATCAGTCGGGATTACAGCCTTTGGCAATTTACCACGTTGTTTAGAAGTCTCTATCTCTTCTGCAAGCAAATCTAAGTCCATATTCCATGAGTCAGGTTCAGAATCAATAAAAACAGGTGCAGCACCCTGAAATATTATGGGTGTAATGCTCCCAATAAAGGTTAAAGAGGATGCAATTACCTCATCACCAGGCATAACGCCTATTGCCCGTAATGCAAGATGCAATGCCGCTGTTCCACTTGAGACAGCTAATGAGTAAGGTATACCGGTCTTTTTAGAAAATTCCCCTTCAAATGCATCAACCATTGGCCCTAATGGGGCTATATAATTAGTTTCAAAAACCTCTTTGATAAACTCAAGTTCAAGGCCGGACATATGAGGAGGTGATAGAAAAATATATTTATTATCAAAATTCTTATTCATTTTTTCCCGTAATTCTTCTGATCTCCTTGGCTGGCACACCAGATGCAACTACACCACCTGAAATATCATGATTAACAAAGCTAAAAGCGCCTATTATTGAATCTTCTCCTATAGTTACGCCGGGCATTATTACGGAATGGCTACCTATTTTACAATTTTTCCTTAGAAAAACCTCTCCTTCTTTATCATCGACCGTTGAAATAGAATATATTGAACAATGGGAGCCAATCTGAACAAAATCTTCAATCGTCACCCCCCTCAGCGCATTTATATAAGTAAATGCACCAATATCTGTCTTGTAGCCCAGTTTAAATTTTTCTTTATGCCGGACTATCCAATTGTATTTAGTTGGCTTACCGTCCTCAATTATTGGATATTCCCAGTCTTTAAATCGTTCCATAAATCACTATCCATATACTCTATTGTCTTTATTTCAATAACAACTGTCAGCATTCAGCCACTAAGCCTGCCCTGGCGCGACTTTTGTGTAATTTAGTTAAGTAGTCATTAAATCTTCTGAATCAGGCTATGTATACCTGCCATGCAAACCCAGGTCTGGGCCAGGGACACAAAGTCACTAAGATTATAGAATTATATTTGAATGCTCCTTGTTAATCACTTAATTTACCTCAATAGCCGCGCCTATTATTTTGTAAGTTCTCTGGTCAGCCATTCTTTATCTGTGTAATCTGCGTAATCTGTGGATTGAATTCTTCCATTGTTGCCTGGCCAAAATGGGCGATTCCCTCTCTTTTAACAATCTTGCTTATTGTTATCAAGGAAATCTTTACGTCTAAAAGGAGATTATAGTTATCAACATACCAAATATCGTATTTAAATTTTTCATCCCAAGATATTGCATTCCTGCCATGAACCTGGCTCCAGCCTGTTATGCCTGGTTTCACATCATGCCGTCTCATTTGCTCTGGCATATAGCGATCTAAATACTGCATTAAAAGAGGTCTCGGGCCCACAAGGCTCATATCTCCCTTAAATACATTAAACAGTTCAGGTAACTCATCCAAGCTTGTGCTCCTCAAAATTTTTCCAAAAGATAAAAGTCTGCGTGAGTCCACAAGTAATCTGCCATTGGTATCTCTTTGTTCAGTCATTGTTCTGAATTTATAGATAGTAAAGGGCTTTCCATGTAGCCCAGGTCTTTTCTGTTTAAAAAATATTGGAGGCCCGATTTTAATCTTCACCAAAATACCAATGACAACCATTAAAGGTAAGGCTAATATAAATGCCGGAAAACACAAAAGGAGATCAAAAATACGTTTTTTATATTTCATTTAAGACCGTGATTAATTTATCCGCTAATTTTTTTATATCATGGTTCTTTTTTACATACTGCCTTCCTCTCCTGCCCATGCTCTTCCGTTCACTTGCAGGAAAGGTGTATAATTTTATCACAGCATCAGCCAGGGCCTTTGCATTTTGGGGGGGAACCGTCAACCCTGCATCCGCCTCATTGACAGGGTTATTGGAAGAATTACATGAAAATATAACAGGTTTTTCAGCGCTCATATACCCGAAAAGTTTGTTTGAGCTAACGCCGTATTTAAATACTGGTAAATCTTCAAGATTAAAGATAAAAGCACTTGCTCTGCTCATAGTTTTTTGAATGTACCGTTTTGGAATTGGGGTATGGAATTCTATATTTTTTAGCCCCAATGATTTTGCCCTTTTCATAAGATCATTCTTATCCGGCCCGTCACCTATTAACAAAAAAAAGATTCTATCATTTCCTCCATCCTGGAGTATTTTTCCTGCATCAAGAATTACATTTAAGGCATTAGCTCTGCCATGGGCTCCCAAATACATAACGGTAAATTTACTCGAAATATAATTTTCACCAATTGCATTGTTGTTAAGACTACTTACATCCACCCCATTAGGAATCCAAACAATTTTTTCTTTGGAAATGCCAAACTTTTCAATATAATCCCCTGCATTTGGTAAAAGATTAATAATTTTATCAGCATTTCTATAAAGAAATTTTTCTAAAAGTCTGAAAAAAATGATAAGTGGATGATTTTTAGACATAGATCCTATGTCAATAAGTGTCTGAGGCCATAGGTCTCTCACCTCAAAAATGAATTTGCTTCTTTTTAAACGAGAAAGGATATATGCGGCAAAGGGAGCAAAAAGATGCACAGAAGAACCAATTATTACATCAGGTTTTTCTTTTATCTTTATAGAAATAAAGATAACTCTCACAGCATAGCTTAACCAATTTAACACCCTTCTCCAGTCACTTTTTAAATAGGGAAAGGTTTTTAGCCAAACATATCTAATTCCCTTCACCCATTCCAACCTAAAGCTCTCACCACCCTTCAGTCTCTCTTCTCTTCTGGTTACATAATTAAAAGAGGAAGCAAAAATTGTTACATTATATCCTTCTTTTATTAACTCTCTGCTTAAATCATAATGTCTTGTTCCACCAGGCATATCAGGTGTTATTGCATAGTGATTAAAAATCCAGATATTCATCGAATAGATCCAAAAGAGACGATCATCTTTTTTAACATTTAGCTCTAATTTGCAATTTCATAATTAATTACCTGTTAAATTTAATTTATTTTATATTTTTTGTATCGTTTGAAAATGTCTGAGATGCTTGCAAGAAATGTTTGTCGCCTGTTATTTTATATAGCATCTTCAATTGTTTTATATGAACTTTGTGGTACCTAATACTCCTAATTTTTGGATGTTTTAAACAGTAATTACTAACTCCATTTGGTGTCCTGAATTTATTTATATTAAACTTAATTGTTTTTATTGCACCTCTAAGCAACTTCTCAGAAGCAGAATCATTCGTTATTCTAAAAAAATCATAAAGACCATATATAGCAAATATCATCCCGTTTAATGTATGAGCAGGAGGATCATCAGGGTATTCTTCAATCCATAAAAAAGCATCCTGATCAACACATGTAATCCATGGAGTACCATTGCCCGACTTTGACATTTTAAAAGAATTAAAAATTTTTTTACTCACCTGCAAGTAGTGCTTTTCTTTTGTCATTTCGTACAAACGAATAAAGAATGATAATGTTTGTCCTTGTGCCATTCCAGAATACCAAGGAGAGTACATCGTATCTTCTTTGTAACCATGAAGTGGAAAATCAAAAGTATATGGGAAAAAAATAGATGAATTTATAGATAAAGAAGCACCTATAAGTTTAGCTGATATTTTTTTAGCTTTCTCTAAATACTTTTTATCTTTTGATGTAATATATACATCTAACAAATGCAGTCCAATTTGAGCTAACAAACATGGATGATAATTCATTTTACCGTGATAAATATGAAGTGGAATGGAATTATCATCATAATACTTTTGTTTCTTTAACGATGTTGCACCATTATTATATGGCAATTCATTGTAGTCTAAAATATTTATTGAACATCTATAGATTTTATACTCTCCTTGAGAGCATTTACCTGTCTCAGCCGTTCTTAGGTTATTGATTTCGGCATTGCTCGCCAGCAATTTATTTTTCAGGCAAGGAAAAACGAGAATAACAACTATCAAAAGTATTATTAATAGCAAATTAGAAAAATTATTTTTTTTCATAGCCTTACTCCACATTTTTTACCTTTATATATTTATTTAGATAGTTCTTCATAAATTGCTAAAAGCTTCTTTGACTCTTTATCCCAATTATATCGCTCTAGGACTGCCTTTCTCCCGTTCTCTCCCATCTCTTTGGCCTTTTCAGGATATTCTATTAAATATTTAATAGCATCACTGATTTCCTCAGGGTTAGCGGGGTCAACACAAATACCGCAACTTGATTTATCAATAATTTCCCTCCATAATGGAAAATTCGAGGCAACTACTGGTAAGCAGGCCTCCATATATTCAAAAAGTTTTGTTGGTCTTGAATTAATATGATTTTTTTCTGCCATAAAGCAAATAATTCCTATATCCGCAGCTGATAAATATCCATTTACTTCTTCAAAATCCACTGAACCTAAATACCTTACTTTTTCAAACCCTTTTAAATTCCTAATTTCATCCTCATAAGGCTTCGGTGAAAATTCACCAAGCAACATTAATTCCACTGCTTTAGGCAAATATTCAAGTGCATACACAATTTGACTGATTCCTCTAACCTTTGTTAGCCCTCCAACATAAACTATCAAAGAGCTATTCTTCTCTCTATCAATATTCCCATCATATGTCTTATCTATATCTATTATAGGAAAATTTCCAATGGTAATCACACTTACATGTTCTTTGAATTTTTCTTTAATAGAGTCTGTTGCAGTAATTATATAATCAAACATATTTGATATTGTTTTCTCAAAAAGCTTTACTAATGCTGCAAGTGGTTTTCTTTGCCAATGAGGAATATAGTATTTGGACATTATCTGTTCAGGCAAATCTTCATGAACATCGTATATTACTTTTTTTCCTGACAATTTCAGTAATACTCCAACAGGAATCAGCTCCGGGTCATGGAAATGATAGATATCCGCTTCCTGTTTAAATGCTGAAATTAAAATCCTGATATCTGTTATTGATACACGAGAAAATCTTTTGAATGATTTAGGAATAGCGATAATCTTTACACCATCCACCACTTCATCTTTAATGTGTTGCGCAATAAGCGTCACATCATAACCTGCTTTTGCAAGCGACTTGGCCTCTTTATGAAAAATACGCACATCAAATACCTGATGAACAGACGTTAGTATGCATACCTTTGTCCTGCTATTGGGGCTGGATAAGGCGAAGAATGCCACCTTTTTCTCCTTTTCCAATGTTTATTCTCATATATCTAAAATGAACAACATCTATAACGAAATGAGTTTTCTTGGTATTTACATTAAGCCTATCAAATTTAAGGGAAGTAAACTTCTCCAAATTATCACTGCCGAAGAATGTGATTTCAGGGACTGGTTTTCCGTTAATCTCAACAATAACGTTCTTCATGTCTTCCTTTACCATATCTGCAATTAACCACTCAGCCCCTTTAGGAATCTTCCACCCTGAATCAAAAATTAATGCAGGCTTGTTCCTTGACGAGAAGCACTCCCAATTAGAGACAGCTGTTGGGTTCCCCCCCTCTCTGTGAATCCCTATACCTTTCAGCGCAACATTATTGTTGCCGTTATCACTCATAATAATAATACGGAGAAATCGAACTTTCTCAGGTTGAAATCGTTCAGCGGCAAATTGTTTCGTGTTTCCCCTTTTTTCTAACAAAGGCTTCCATTCTTCGCCATTTACAGAGCTCAAAATATTATAATCTTTAGGCGATGCTTTAGCTGTATAGCCTAAAATACTTATTCCATAAACCTCCTGGATGCTGCCGAGATCTATTTGTACCCATGTGGGAAACTTATTATGTGACCAGTATTTATTGCCCATCCCCATATTAAGTTTTTCCGGGCCATGGCCTTTTGGATCAGTTGAGCCTGCCACTAAAATCTCAAATCCGGGATCATCATATCTGGCAAACCGGAGTGCATAATTCAAAAATACAGGATCATCCGTAATGCTATACAGCCATAAAAGTTGATGTACATGCAGGAGATTATATCCATGGGCAGGGGCAAAGACAGGAGGATCTTTAGGATACTGGCTGTAGTAAGAAAGAAACCCTGAATCATAAAGCTTTAAATCCTTTTTTACAGCAGATACCCCTAAATCAAGTGTTTTTCTTATATCTTTTCGGCCAGAGCATTTCCAGAATGTCCATAAACCGGCCAGCGCTGAGATATGTCCGTTTAGTATTTTTGATGATGGAGCTTTTTCTTCGGCAACTTCCTCATACCATGCTATATTCCTCTCAAATGTTACAAGACCTCCAGCATTAGCAGGTATAATAAAGGCGCGCAAGCAAAATTCTGCTGCACGCAAATATTTTAAATCACGGCTAAGCTCATAAGCCTTAAGAAGGACAGGAATGATTTTTCCGTTTGTATAGGCAGAAACCCAAGGGGCCTTTGCCCCAAATTTTGCATTATCAAAATCATATTCCCATACCCAAAATGGTATTCCGTTGTAACGACGAGGGACATGGTTTTTCATCAGCCATTCTATTTGTTTAAAAAATGATGTTTTGTAACACAAATCATTCGTACTCATATAATCCCTGCACAGGGCCTGTGCATAAACAGCTATAAATCCAGGGTTATATCTTTTTCCAATCTCACCATATGACTTGCCATAATCAACATACAGTATTCCATCTTCATCTAAATGATATCTCCTGTTTGTTGCAATATAATTTTTCGAACTGGCACGGGGTGTAAAGGGATATAAAGGAACATGGGAAATTTCATTTTCTCTCGTCAATGCAAGAGTACTCCAACCTAAAAAAATAGGGCCATATTCATAATCCATATCTATTTTAGCTGGATCAAGAAATAGCGAGCAATAAACCTTTAAAACCTTATCTTTTATCTCTTTGTTCCATTTTCCTAAGCCGGCAAAAATCCCGGCGGTATAATTATTAGCCTGACCTTTTCCTGCAAGGTTATGGGCAAGGTAACTATAGTTTTTCCAATCCTTTTTTGTGAAGCCTGTTTTTGGTTTTTCTACCCTTTCCAGAAATGTATTGTACACATCCCTTTCCCATTTGATTTCTTCTTTCCGGCCACCTGGCTTCCATATCTTTTTCATAAAGGTATTAGAGGCGGCGATCATCACATCATCATCAAATACTATTCCCATCTTGTATGCATCAATCATAAATAGCAGAGTCAAGGTAAAGTGGCTTACATCCTCTATGCCATTATAGGCTTTGCTTGTCACATAAATGTCATTTACAGGATTATTCTTTTTATCCTTCCATCCATTATAAGGTAAGCTATACCAGTAAGGCATGGTCAATGTTCCGTCTGATAAGAGTTTTATACCGGCCCTGATTTTTTTGGCCAGTTTTGTCGATTTTTCTAAGTATTCCGGTTTCCCAGTTACCCTGTATAGCCACAAGAGAAATCTGCCATTGGCGGAAAGACCGTTATATGGAACCGGCAGTCCGCTTGCCCAAAATCTTCCTTCCGGCTCAAATACAAAATATCCCCCATCCTTATCTTCATGCCACGAATTTTTATAATCTCGATAGCTTTCCTCGAAGGCAGTTACATACGCCATTGCTTTTTCTTTATAACCCTGCAGTTTTTTTTCCTTAAATACAAGGGCAGCGAATCTTAAAAAGGGAATCCCAATCAATGGTGTATGTAGTTCATGGAGGACAGTACGATATGTTTCCTTAAGGGGATAAATACCTGGCGCAGGCGGATTTAAGCCTGTTTTTTTTACGCGTATCCAATCTTCCGGGCTTAGGAAACTGTTAATATGCTCCTCAACTGTACTCATATTTAAATGTTCAAATTTTTTGACTACAGGGACTTTTCTTCTAAAATTATTTCTTATAATCAGGGTAAATTCGTTGTTACCATCATTAGCCACTTCTACTGAGGTATTACCGTTTCCAGCCCTGTGTATAGCCTGAATTTCCAGTGATGGCAATCCTTCAATGTCTGAGATCATCTTTGGTATGCCAAGCGTATAATATCTCCCTGTCTGCCATCCCGGTCTCATTCTGCCCATAAAATCCCACCTGTAGGCAGAATCATCACGAATGCTCAGCACATGGTCAGCATGTCTAACAAAAATCTCTATATATCTCTTATCTCTATAGGCCACATACATATTTATCAAAGATTCCATGAAATACTGCTCATTCCATGTTATTCGCCCAGAAAGGTTGTCATTGTATAAGAGTTTTTGAGAATTATTTTTTTGTAAACTATATTCATTACCTGTGTGAATTAATGGGGGAGCATGTTTATTTATTCTACGCAACTGATCGATATTACTACATGATGAATAAATAATTAGGCTTATTAAAATAAATGAAAAATAAATGCCCCTCATGTTTCTCCTTTGCCAAATGCTATATTGCGAAACCTTCCACATGTTTCTTGCTTCTATCTTTTTGAAAGGATAGCTTTACCCCATTTAAAGCAAGAAATGTAAACAACATACGATTGTCATTAATGTCCCCTGAAAGCATTGAATTAAAAAACATAAAACACCCCAATGCCAATAAAGACTTTGATATCTCCCTTTCTCTTCCCTTTATGGTTAGAAGTTTCACAATTGTTTTTCCAAGCGTATATCCTATCATTATTAAAAAAAACACTACACCAATAATTCCGTTTTCCGCCCAAAGCTCTAATAAAATATTATGTGGATAAACACGGATATCTTGCCCAACATAAGATAAACCAAATGAGCCTGTTCCCTGTCCGAAAAATGGAAATGTTTTTATTAGTTCAACTGCATGTTGGTAATAATCCCAGCGTTGTAATGCCGAACCACCACCACCTTCTTCCCGAAGTAATGTTATGAATCTCACCGCAATCACATTCATACCAAGCTTGTTAAAAAAAATAAAAATAAGGGAGCTTATTATAGCCATTGCAATAAATAATTTTAAGCCAAACCGCTCTATTCTTATCTCAGGAATAATCCAAATGCTCCATAATAAAAAAATAACCATTGAAAGCCCAAAGGCTATTATTGGACCTCTTGCACCTGCAGCCATCAAAGACCAAAGTAAAAGGAAACCAACAATCCATAATCCTATTTTAGCAATTTTACCTTTTGCATCTATCAGCATTATGCTGATAACAGCCAATAAAGCTATTCCAGAAATTCGAGCCAATGCTATATAGTTGCTCCCAAATGCCGTTATAAACCTCCCTGTTTTTAAATTATAGCTGGTAAGTGCCGCATCAATCGCCATAAACACGGCAATAGTTATTAGAGTAGATAAAAAACGCTTTAAAGAATCAATATCTCTGATTAGTAATATTGCTCCAAAAAATGCCCACCCAGTAATAAAAATAAAACGAAGCGCTTTATCTAATGAATGCACTTTACTTGGAGAATACATTAATCCCAAAAGGATTACCGCTACCATCCCAAAAAAAAGGCTTGAAAGTATTATAAAATTATCAGGTATTTTATACTTAAGCCCTGATTTTAGTAATCTTTTTATAAACGCAAAGAACGATAAAAATAAAAATAACAGGGTCAAATCAAAGTAAGA
>Ga0307990_1000598_pt1 | contig 31807 bp, 37 predicted proteins | sample EllFjometagen129_FD_203168 | JGI IMG/M metagenome (GOLD analysis project Ga0307990, IMG submission 203168) | Marine microbial communities from Ellis Fjord, Antarctic Ocean - #129 | ecosystem: Environmental > Aquatic > Marine > Unclassified | place: Southern Ocean | collected 2014-10-08
CTGGCCGTGCGAGTTCTGATTCAAAATAAAAATCGAAGGTAATTAAAAACGGGACGTAGCGCAGCCTGGTAGCGTACCTGAATGGGGTTCAGGTGGTCGGAGGTTCAAATCCTCTCGTCCCGACCAATAATAAAAACAGCCACTTACATTAATTTGTAAGTGGCTGTTTTGGGTTTGTGATGGGTGGTATTTTGGCGGCGTGACACTGGGCGTGACACTTTGTCTTTTGACAGGCTGTGGAATGTTGTGAAACAATATGGTTCAATTTCTTGAAATACCCTTTTGTGGTAGGAGCTTTAAATTTTTATGTTATCCTTGGAGGTTTGGTTTAATCAGCATAGTTATTATGTGACTAATCGTACTGACATGGTTGAGGCCTGGGCAAGTGGCTACCATGCGGTCCGGACAGATTAAAAATAATCTCAATGGAACTTGGATAGTATTAAAGAAGTCAGACCATTGCTGTGACTCGAAGGGTCAATCGGGTCCAACCTTTAATGCAAGAGAACGGGATTGACTATTTTTCTGCGCATGATTTAAGGCGTACTGCTGCGACTGGAATAGCAAAGTTAGGTCATTCAAGTATAGTCCCGGACATATTAGGGCACAAACCTCAAGGGGTGACAAGGCGGCACTACGACCATTACGATCGAGCCGATGAGATCAAGAGGGCGCTTGAGATATGGGGGGAGGCTATAGAAGGTGGAATGAAAGAGAGAAAGGGTAGTATTGTTAAATTCTCACCCGGATCAAATTGAGGATCACAAAAGCCCCCCAGATAAGACCCTGATCAATAATAGAAACGGCCACTTGCAAATTAATGCAAGTGGCCGTTTTGCGGTTGTTGCAGGGCCGGGTGTGATTTGGATTGACATGAACCTTGTGCGCGACACTTTTGGCAGTTATCTGGTTGCTGTCGCGGTGATATGGTGAACACCCACACAACCTCTTATTGTCCCTTCATCTTGGTATTGCTTTTCACTTCATCTTCCAACTCATCTGCATTCGTTGACCCTGAGTGTTTTAAAAGGAACTCGTAACGTTTTTTATAAATAGCGCCCATGTCGATCAGGAGTGCGCTGCGGCTGAATTCCTCGAAGTTGTAGCCATAAAATCCTGGTGTCGCACCTTCATCTGGTTTCTGGAAATAGAGTGAAGGTAGCGGGTCGTCCGGGTTATATATCAGATATCCAGATACTTCATCGTGTTCACCCTTTGTTGGGTACTCGCGAACCAAATAAAAATGCCTATTCTCAAGATATAGCTTTTTTTTCAGGTATTTTTTTACATCCGCTTGTTTGTGTGTGACTATGAAGTAGTTAGATATCAAGCTGTACATTTGCTCGTTACCTAAGCCAAACTTCATCATTTCTTTGATCGTTAGAAATCTGATAAGGTCATCGTTGTCGAACATGAAGCTGTGCCCTCGTCCGTTTTGCCTTTGCTGAGCGTGGACTACATTTCTTTCGATGTAGTTTTGGACTTGGCGGACACCTAGTTCTGCAGCTTCGGCCACATCCTTTGTTGAAAATAAAGACATTTTAACTTTTCCCCCATTTTTTTCAGCTTAAATATTGCGTCAATACGTATCATCAAGTTCCGTATAGCAGTTTGGATGTGTAAAATCAAGAAAAAGTATTATTTTATTTTTACATAATGGGTAATAGATTCTATTTTAGTATTAAAAGTATTTGTAAGAAAATAAATATAGAAAACCCTTGACTCTATAATTTAAAGGGTATAGTAGGGGTGCAGCTTTCACTGTAGTAGTTTTTTTTGGCGGTGGGAGCTTTTTAGTGCCCTATTTATTACGGATAGCGTAATGAAAGAATAAGGGGCCAGGTATGCGGGTGTAGTCGATTGTAAATGTTTAAAGAGGAGAAAAAGATGAGTGTCGATGCTTTTTTGAAGGCTGAAGAAATGGATGGATTTATCAGAGAAAAAAAACTGATAATTCTGCTGGGGGTGAGTCGGAGCACGCTGTTTCGGATGGGGCGGGAGGGGGTTCTGCCTGAAAAGTACAGAATCGGTGCCAGAGCTGTGGGCTGGAGAATCTCTGAAATTAATGAATTTATTGAATCGAGAAAATCGATTTCTTAGCACTAATTAAGGAGGGTGCCTGATGTCTGTAAAATTTAATTGCCACAGCCCTTAAGTCGAATAAGATTTATAGTCGGTGTCTTTTAACCTCAAAAAGTGATGTTGGATTACCTTCGTCGCTAACTTTTAGGAGAAAATTAATTATGAAAGATAGTTATGAATGGGGGCCTCCCCCTCCACAGAAGCCTGATAATATCCCTGAGTTCGGATTTGCTAAGTTCACAGAAACCGATCAGTCGTTTGTTCCGATAAAAGAGCAGAGCAGAGTTGGGTATATTCATTACGTTAAGAGACCTGGCTGGGAAGGTTATGTGCGTTGTATCGGCGAAGGATGTGAGTTCTGTAATCAGCCAGGCCAGAAGCGCGAGGAAAGGGTTTTTTTGCCTGGTTACTTGCTTGAAGAAGCCCGAATTGGAATTTTTAGTGTTACCGATTTAAGGCGTCCGGGTTCTCTGTTACCGCAACTGGAGCGTGTTTTGTGTAGCGATGAAAAAGTAATGATAACGGTGCGTAGAACCAGTATGACAACGTTTAAGGTGCGTACCCAGAGCCTTAACCCCGGCGATGATGACGGGGAAGCGGCAATTGAACAGTTTCGCAAAAAGTGTGATGCCGGAGAAATCAATACCTTGACTGTGACCCCAGCTTATACCGAGGCAGAAATTGCAGGATTGAGTGTGACCCCCGCTTTATGCGCCAGATAATCAACAGTGTGGCTGGCCTCGCTGATTTTCGACAGCGGTGGAACGGGCCAGCCGTACTTGCTTTGCTATCCCAGTTTGGCCGGATGGTCATTACATGGGCGATCGGAGTGGGGAAAAGTTTTAATGTGTCCGTTGTCATAGCGGCTGCTTTAAAGGGGGGCGACTATGATCTCGTGGTCGCCCTCTTTCCCACAAAAAATGTGATCGCCGAAATCACTCTACCTGATGACGCATGTGTAGTTAAGTTAAAAGGTAGGCCACGAAATAAATGTGGGGCATTAGATAGTAGATGGTCGAAACTCGAGGTAAAGAATCTAGGCCTTTTGGGGAGATCTGAACTTTGCCAACTGTGTAGTCATTTTCATGAGTGCTTTTGGCCAGAGCAGTTTGATAAAAAAAATTTGTTTGGTGCACAAATTGTTGTCGGTACTCACGCCCAACTTTCAGTAAACCCATATTTTATTGATACTATAACAAAAAAAGTAGGGGCTCAAAAAGTATTGGTTATAGTTGATGAGGATGGTTTTGCAATGGGCAGCTTTAGACGTAGGGTTTCAAGCCAAGAGTTAGAAATGCTAACAACTGTGATTGAGAGTCTCGACTTGAACGATGGCTTAATAGGTGCCTGGGTGCACTGTCTTTCATTGCTTACGGGAGCAGATACTGAGTTTTTGAGGTGTTACGATTGGAGCATTCCAGCCATGTCGGGGAAGTTGCTTCTATCAGTTCAAAGACAAGGAGTGGAACAGTTTGGGGACGACTTTTGTACCCCAATATATAGTCTGATGGCATTTACCAGGTCTCCTTTGGAGTCTCGGGAAAAGACTGAAAATGGTGATTTGGTTTTTTCTCTGGTTCCAGAAGTTGACACGGATTTTATTGTATACAGTGGGACGACTAATCCCGAATTTCTGGATTATCGTTTAGGTAACTGTTTTAAAGCCCCTTTTAAAGATACTCGGTTTGAGCACCCGGAAACACGTTGGTACAATATTGCCTCGAAAACCGGGATGAAAAAATATTTTCCAAATAATTCCAAGCAGATACTTGATTTTTATGCTGGATTGATTGCTAAGCGAGTCTCAGAGGGGAAACGGATTTTATTGCTGTCGAAGAAGGTATTTATCCCGTTTTGTGTTGAAGAGTTGCAGGCTAGGTTAGCTATGCAAGGATTGCCTGTAAAAATTGTGACGGGAACTCTTGATGAGGGTGTCGTTTCCGATCCTAAAAATATACCTCTGGTTAATTTTGGTATTATTGGGGTCAACCTTTTTCAGGAATTCGACTGTGTTTTTTGTTTGAACGGGTATTTTGTTAATGAAAAATTGGTCAGCGGCTTGCTCCAGGATACTCTGGCTTCGGATATTGAAATACCCGTGGAGATAACCTGCACAAATACACGACCATATCGGCGCTCAGCAAGGGCAGTTAACACAAATGATAGAATTTACGATGTTAATACATTAGCTCCTCAAGCTCTCTTTCAGCTGGAAATGTCCGTGGTTTTGCAAGCGGTGGGCAGGGTTCGCCCTTACACCAGCCCTGCTGAGATCATAACTTTTCAGCTCAGTGAAAATCCGACAGGATACACTCAGGAATTCAATACCCTGGAAGAGGCTCGGCAATTTTTTGGGGTAGCATCAGGGCGAGAGGTACGCATGAATTCGGTGATTGAGGTTGTTCAAGCGGCTAAATCAAAAGGGCTGAAGCAGCGCCAAGCGGCGGAGGAAACCGGGTATTCTTTATCAACAATCCAGCGCCACTGGCACCGCGGCTTAAATACAGGGGAAGAGTAACATGATTGTAAAATCACCATATCACCAGAAAGAGGTCAGCATTACCAAATCTGCATGTGATGTAGAGGCGTTGATATCTCTTATGAGTCAGCAACCGTTGGCCTGTATAGGTGTGTCCGTGGGTTATAATTTCGATGAGCCATCTATTCAGGTAGCTGCTGGTAAGTCAGTGTCTGACCTCGCAAGTATCAATCCGCAATTTCTAGCATTGTCAGCAAGTGAGCCGGGTGCGGACGGGCCTCATTTTCATAGATACCTGATTGATTTGCAGAGCGAAGAGGTGTTGCCGGCAATTCAAAAAATATTAAATATGTCAGTTTCGTTCGTCGGTTTTAATCTGAAAATGTCATTGTGCTGCATGTGGAAACTTGGACTCACTGCGCCAAATCAAGTATGGGATTGCTTTATTTTTGAGAAAGCCCGGACTCTTGGCCGTTATCATTATCTCTATTTTATGAAGGGTGTCAATGATCGTATGGGGAGAAGCAAGGCTAAAGAGAGAGCCGAAGAAGAAAAAAACTATGATCTCTCTCTTGAGGTTGCCTGCCTGAGATATGGCGTTGGATTATCTTGTTTTGTTGATAATGGTTCTGCTCCTTGTAATGGCAAAGAGGCAATGGCCACAGCCGCAGCTTCGGCTAAACTGTACGCTTGTCAAACTGAGTGGGAGGGCTGTGATGCATTGCTCAGTCACTGTCTCTCCGTAGAAATGCCGTGGGTAGTGACAAATGCCGATATCGAGTGGGCCGGGGTGAGGGTTGATTATGATAAAGCCTTGGAGATTGTTGAAAAGATCCAGCCTGTCACCGATGTTTTACTGAAGTCTTTATCGGAGGACTATGGCATCGAGAACCCTCGCAGCCATAATGATATTGACACTTTTATCCGGCGTGAAGGTTTGTTGAGGCATTTTCAGAAGGGTGGCCAATTGTCTTTAGGAGATGATGAGTTAAAGGCTAAGGAAAGCCTTCATCCCGCAATACCTAAAATCAGAAGGGCAAGAAAGCTTCTTGAAATTCTATCCAACAAGATTCTGCAACCGGGATTGGCTGGTGTGGATGGTCGAGTTCGTCCTATTCACACTCACCTGGGAGCGGACACTGGTCGTCAGACTTGTTGTTTGCCGAATGTAGCTGGTTTGAATCGCAGACTTAAGCCAGTGATAGTCCCCCCTAAAGGGTTTGGCATTGGTGAAATTGATTTGAGCCAGATTGAGCCGGGAATTGCGGGTGCATACTATAATGATACTGAACTGATCTCGATGTTTAACAGCGGGGATGTTTACGCGGAGATGGCGAAGATCTGCTTTCGCGATAGTCTTTCTGACTCGGATCTCTCGCTCAAATCTAAGGATTTTAAAATAAAATACCCTGATCTCCGCAGTCAAATGAAAGTTTGCACCCTGGGCCTGATTTACGGGATGACCCCATATGGTATCGCTCAAAATCTCAATATCTCTGAAGCCGAGGCCACTGTACTCCAAAATCGTTTTATGGGGATGTTCCCTGAGCTTACAAAGGCGTTGGCAATGCAAAAATCGCGAGGTGCCACAAGAGGTTACGCGACCACTGTTAACGGTTTAAAACGATATAGGGGATTTAGCGCAACTGGCAGATTGACTTTTTGGGAGAAAAACTGGTTCGCCAATTTTCCGGTGCAAGGATCTGCAGCGGTCGTATTCAAGGCAGCTGGTAACGAGTTATACCACCGGTATAAGCCTTATGGTGCTCGTCTGATAATTCCGGTCCATGACAGCTTTGTTGTTGAATCTCCGCTGGATCGGATTGAGGAGGTAGCGGCATTAACCGGTAGAATCATGTGTGAAACCGTGAGACGTTATTTTCCCGAGCTTGATCCGAAAGCAGATATCAATATCTTACATCCTGAGTGCTGGAATAAGGATGGTTGTTTGGGTTTCAAACTCTAAAGTGATGGCAGTTTTATGGAGGTTAGATAGGGTCAGTCTTGGCTGTGAAAAGACTTGAAATACAGCAGTTGACGGGTGTTTAACTTCGCAGTCAAAAGTGTATGGCTAAGCTTAGAGACTGTATGTATCGCGTTAAATGAACCTCTCCGGATGGGGTGTTAAATATAGTCGACGGGCTATTAAATATAAAAGATTGGGAGGTATTGAAAGAGGATACAGGTATCGAAGGGGTTGATGGAAATAAGTAATAACCCTTTTTAAAAAACCTCAAAAGCCCTTTATATTATTAATAAGGGTTTGTGAGGTAAGAATTATTGAGCAGGGTGTGTGACTGCAAGTGTTAACTGTTTTTTAACATTTTAATTTTTATTGTGAGGGAGTGTTATGGGAGCAAATACATTAACATTAGGTGTTTTCGACTTGTCTGGAAAGAAGCAAATATCTTTACATTTTAAATACACAGGATACGAAGGTTTAGCGTGTGAAGGTTCTCGCGACTTTAATCGTTGTGATGATGATTTGGTACAGATGGGCAATAATTTATCTATGATTGTTGTTGTAGATGAATTGCCTTTTAAATTGCCGGGTGTGTTTTTTCGTGATGTGGTTGACCTGAAGATGCTTTGTCACCTGAGTTTTGGGGATGTGTATTGCATCAACGAGCATTCACGTGATTATCGGAAAGAAGCTGGCGAGTGTTTTATTCGCCTTCAGGATATTTTGGCCGAACATGGCCTCCCGTGGAAAACTCTGTGGGATTATAATCTTGTTCAGGTGAGTCTTTCAACGGCTAAGCGCTATAAAGCTCTTGCGAGCAAATCTTCTTAAAAATCGTGTTAATTGTCCGGTCGCCGGAATTGGCTGGCGACCGGGCCCGCTTTTGTTCTTAGTGGTTGGCGTATATAAAAAAGTTGTAGAAAATAAGGATCCTGAAAATGTCAATAGAAAATTTACTCGGCGAGCTAAATAAAAGCCAGTATCAAGCCGTCTGTATGCCAGCACAACACGCATTGATACTGGCTGGTGCCGGGACCGGAAAGACCAAGACAATTGTCGCGCGTGCAGCGTTTTTAATCTCTAACGGGACACATGCGGGAAGGATTCAAATCCTGGCTTTTACACGCCGTTCAGCATCAGAAATTGTCGAGCGAGTCCGTATGCATTTGGGGGACGAAGCGCAGGCCTTACGAGCTTCAACATTTCACTCGTGGTGCATCTCTTTAATACGTAGAGCGCCCAAGGTTTTTGGATGCCCTGGTTATTCAGTAATTGATCGAGATGATCAGGGTCAATTATTCAAGCTCGTGCGAGGTAAAGTTAAAAAAACAGATCTACCAACAGCTGGAGAGTTATGTGGGGTGTATTCGCTGGCTCGCAATAAGACCCAGTCTCTTGATACAACGTTGAAACAGGAGCTCCCAGATTTTTATCCTAAGATAGATAAAATTGCTGAAATCATGATGGCCTATGAGCAACGAAAAAAGGAGCGCCATTATATCGACTATGACGACATCCTTGATGTAGTGGCGCAAAATATTAATGGCTCTGAAAAAATAAGAAACTGGGTATCAAGCCAGTATGATCACCTTCTAGTTGACGAGTTTCAGGACACAAATCCACTTCAGTGGAAACTACTCGACCCGCTGAAAGATGATGTTAACCTCTTTTGCGTTGGTGATGATGCTCAGTCGATCTACGGGTTTAGGGGAGCTGACTTCCAAAATGTGCATAGTTTTAGCACTCGAGTGAAAGACTCAACAACTCTGAAACTGCAAGAAAATTATCGATCTACCCAAGAGATTTTAGATGTTTCAAATTGGCTGTTGTCCCAAAGCCCCTTGAATTACGGCAAAAACCTTTCGGCTATTAGAGGGTCCGGGAAAATGCCGACTCTACACACCTTTTCCAACGAGTGGGAAGAGGCTCGCTGGATCGCAGATGATATCCTCCAGAGGAAAAATGATGGCGCGAAATGGCAACATCATATGATCTTGGTACGTTCAAGTTTTGCCGGGCGTGCAATTGAACCAGCACTACTTGCTAAAGAAATCCCCTACAGATTTATTGGGGGAACAAAGTTACTTGAATCCGCTCATATACGCGATCTGCTTTCAGCTTTAAGGGTAGTTGCCAACCCTCAAGACGAAATTGCCTGGATGCGGTTCTTGGGTCTTTGGCAAGGTGTCGGTGAAAAAACTGCTTCCAAAATAATTGAAAAGACTCTTAACTTACAGGGCGATGACAAAGTCCTCAACCTCCTAAAGCAGGAGAAAAAATTACCAGACTCTGCGGCAGAGGCAATCGAAGCGGTAATGATCAATCGACATAATGTATCTGGTGCTTTGCAAGCTGCTTTCGAAGTGATGCAAAAAATGCTGGCAGAAAAGTACAGAGCCCAAGACTGGGATAAACGCAAGCGGGATATCAAGCTGGTTGAAAAACTTGCAGAGAAACATACCTCAATCCTGGGTTTTATTGAAGAGTACCTGCTAAACCCTATTAATTCGAGTCAAGTCGTTAAAAAAGAAAATGATGACATTGTTACAATAAGTACGATTCATTCTGCTAAGGGAACTGAATGTGAAACCTGCTATGTCGTAAATGTGTCACCGGGATCTTATCCAAGCTCGCACTCACTTGGTGATGAAGCGGCAGTTGAGGAAGAACGGAGAGTTCTATATGTTGCGTTGACCCGGGCTAAAGATGAATTGATTGTTACCCGCCAATCACGAAATACCTGGGCAGTCAGAGACGATCAGAAAGAAGAGGCAGAACCCGAGACTTACTTTCTGAATGATCTACCCCCAAATCTTTTTGATGAAGTTATGCACGGTGATGCACCTCTTGTAATCGATAGAAAGGCTCCAGGTGGGGGTAGCGTGATTCATGTAGGTATTGATTTGGGATGATCTGTCAGGTATCTCATAAAAACACCCAACACACACGACCTCCCGAAAAACTGATTTTAAAGGAAGTGTGTTGGGTGTGCGGCTATTGAAAGCGGAGGTATGCAGGGGGGGGTTAAAGGTTTGGGATCAGGTCAATTAACGGCCAGATTCATTACTGCAGTTGACGACCAGATTGGTCATTAAACAGATAAGGGAGGTGCCATATGAAAAAAGCACAATCGAAAGACAGCATTAGGGAAAGAGATGGAAACCCTGCTGAGCAAAACGGGTTAGAAATGATTGACACTTCTACTGTAAATATTATGAATCTCGCTCGTTTGATGGGCAGAGAAATTGCGAAGATTGGAGATGAATATTTCTGCCTTTGCCCCATATGCGGGGTATCTGGTTATGATGAAAGTTCGGCCTGGGAGCATAGTCACGATTGCTTCATGGACGGATTAGGAGGGCGGATTGTAATTAATGAATCTCTATTCACCAGCGACCAGCAATCTTTCGAGTGCAATAAATGTTGTATATCTGGCGGGGTGATAGATTTTGCTGTTTATTGCTTGATTTCGGAGTATATTGGAGAAAGCAATTGTTTTCTAGAAGAACGATTAGCAGAGCTCTTCATCCAAAATTTTAATTTTAAATCAATCTGTACACTGCTTGAAAGTGGGAATGACTATATGGCAGGCACGCTGTCTCTGGGTTTGACAGGTTCAAAGAAGTCGGTCGAGTGGATGTTAAGAAGGGGCTTGAAAACAATATTAGAGCGGCACATACAAAAGATAGCTGGTGATCCCAACCCTCTTTAATATGTGGAGCTTCATAAACAGATATCTTTATCCGGCATTGCTTGATGCAAGGGTTGGTTGGTCGGAGTTGGGCATGACTCGGTAGGGTGAATTTGCTGATGCTTGAGTGTTGAAATAGTGCCGGTTTGAAATTGTATGGCCGAAATGATGATCGCCTTTGATTGTGCCGGTCAGATGGTCACTGGTAGTCAAAAAACCTCATTTCCCCTTTATATTATTACAAAGGGGAAATGAGGTTTTTTTTGTTTAATGGCGTAAAATACTTTCCTCTTTGACATTATTTTTAAATGAGTATATCCCAACACTGGAAAATTAATAACGAGCTGCTGGAGGTATGCTAAGCACTATGACTATAAATGAAATTTTAGATTCTTTTGAAAAATATGATGGTGTCTATAAAAGGCAAGAGGTTGATGCCGCCATCGCATTACAAGATGAAATTACTCCACAACTGATCAATGTATTAAAGGATGTTCTGGTTGACCCTGAAAAATATGCAGATGAAGAAAATAATTATTTTGGTCATATCTATGCATTCATGTTGTTGGGATATTTCCGAGAAGTTGAAGCTCATGATGTTATCGTAGGTCTTTTCAGCTTGCCCGGTAAATTATCAGGTGATCTGTTTGGTGATTGTGTTACCGGTAATTTGCCTATAGTCTTACTCAACACATGTGGCGGTGATCTGACCAGAATAAAAGAGTTGGTGCTAAATCAAGATGCCGATGAATATTGTAGAGGGTCAGCAATCGAATCTGTCATGTACGGTGTCATCGAGGGGATTATTAGCCGTGAAGATGTGTTGTCATACTACTCTGATTTATTTGCCGAATATGAGAAAGCGGGCGAGTCGAGTCTTACTGCGACATTAGCGTGTTGTGTCTGTGACCTCTATCCTGAAGAACTGATGCCAGTGATTGATAAGGCGTATGATGTTGGGATTGTCGATTCTACATACATATCTCGCGAAGAGTTTGATGAAGCATTGGCCAAGGGTAAAAATAAATGTCTGCAAGAGTTATATGTGAAATTCGACAGGATCCATTCGTTAAGTGTTCATGATAGTATGTCGTGGTGGGCCAGTTTTGATCAAGATAAAAAAGCGGGTAATATTCTATCAACTTCTTCCACTGAAAATCGTTCAAAATTGAATTTAGCATCAACCGGTCACGTGGCAAAGAAAATAAAATCCAAAAATAAAATTGCGAAAAAATCAAGAAAGGCTAATCGTAAGAAGAGAAAATAAGACTCTAACCATTAGGGGGGAGATGCTGATGATGATTGTCGCTAAAAGTGAATTTGAAAAATGGGCTAAGAATATTGGTCAGGATGATATAGTTTTTCCGGCTATATGTTCACCTCGGATGCCTATGAGGATCTTGAAGGGATGAGCAGGAGTGTTTGATATGCTCTCAGTTTTAAGCACTTCATTGTAGTTGTGCCACATTGGCTACAAGGTTATAAGTAAACCAGTCATCCCCCGTTAAAAAATATTGAGGTTTAGCTGTCACCGCATCTCTATGCAAACGAATACCACCAGCTAGAGGATGAAAAGAAACAATTTTACTGTACTTAATACGAAAACTTTTCGTTTGGCCGGTGAAATAAATATGCTTATTTGTGATACCAAATAATCCTGTGTCAGAATGATTTATCTCTTCGGTCTCTATGCGTTCACCTTTATATGAACTTCCACGAAAATATACCCCTTTTGAGACCTGAACACTTGCACCTTGCGAGCTTCCAGCATATCTAACCCTTCTTTTAAGTTCATAATAGCCAACCGCCTGAAAAACCCAGATCAATTTTTCAGATTTCTGTAAATTAAAAGGCAAAATTCCATTATAATTTGTTTCTTCTGGAGGGATTCCTGCAGAAACATTTCTTAAAATCGATCCTTTTACAATTTTATCGTGCGCGGCATAATTGCTTAGCTGATTCTGAGCCATTGAAAGAGCTTTCATTAAGTCGGTTAGAATTTTCTCTTTCTGTTCCGTTAATAATCCTTCTTCAAATGAATTATTAACTTCTTGCTCCCAACTGTAAGCCACTAATTGAGATAGCTCTTTTGCGCGGATAAACCCATTTATGGCATTCTTAGCGATGTTCTTTTTTAACAAAGGTAGATTGCCTCCACTCATACTGTATTTTTCAATAAGGGTGATGATTGCTTCTACGGCATAATCGTGTCTTCTCTTGCATTTGCCGTGAACACTTTGCAAGAAACCAGCTGGACTACCGCAAAATTTGCAATATCCCATAATTTCACTCTCCCGACTATCAATGCTCACAAAATTGTTTCTAAATATAATTTATCGCCAAAAGTTTGAGGGTTAAAGAATTGGTATGTTATCATCTCGAACTCTTTGGGCGAGTCTTTCTTTTGGGATATAACCATTAAATGAGGTGCGACATGAATTTGAGTTTGTACTGAATATTTCTAGAGTCCAAGCCAGACCATTTAGCACTGTAGCAACTGCAGTAAGTGCTAAAAACGCAACTAATATAATTGCATTTAATACATAAGTGATTATTGGAATTAACAACAAGAGACCCAAAAGCAAACCAATAAATTCTCCCATATGATAACTGAAACTATGATCCATATTTTCTTCTCCTTTGTTTAGTTACTGCTGATTAAAAAATTGTCGATGTGATTTCTGATTGCTGGAATCTGGGCGTGGATTTGACTGGCTGAAAAGTGGTAAATCTTTTTTACCGTTGAGCGATTAACCTTTTGGCTGTACTGAGATTTTGATTGATTGGAATAATCGATCCAATCGAAGACGTTGTAATCCTTTTTCATTTCCTCCATATCATTTAAGATGGCACCTGGGATCAGTATTAGTTTTTCATTGTCATCTTGAATGATCTTATCAAGGTATCTTAAGTGATCTTCAGAAACTAAATCCCAAAATAGATTTTTGTTGTCAGATTTGTTGCCGATTGTTGGTATGTCTAAAAGTTCTATAAAAGATATGTGGGCAGCGTGGTCACTGGATAAATTCAGTTTGCTGAAATTCCGATGAAATGGGACGCCAGCTTTTTTCCTATTGAAAGGGTAGTCAGGGAGAAGGAAAGGGTGATGAACGTTATATTTTTTCCAGAAATTTACGCCGTCCTTATGATATTCCAATATGTATTTGAAGAAATCATGTTCAGAAATCTCGGGAGAATAATTGGCATCGGAGCTTAAGAATAATATTTTAGCTTTTAGTGGATCTTGGCCTTGGAAGGGTTTGTTTTGAAAAAGTGTTACCATCTCGGTTGAGGTGTGTTTCTGGAATTCCATGTTTTGCTCCTTATGTCTGAGTTTTAAAGTTAGTAAACGTCTTACTTTTTATACGTATAGGGATGGTTCTTTCGCAATTTTATTGATCTGCTTATGTCCTTAATTTTTTAACTTCCATTTTATGATCCTGGGTGTGAGTTTTATTCTTTCCAAAATATCCTTATCCAGTAAAGACGCTAAGATGGCGCCAGCAAACCACCCTTTGGTGATGTTGCCATTTGGATTGCAATTGCAATTTATCTTTACAAGTTCAAGGTCATTTTGGATCTGAGCTTGTAGGGCTTCTCCACCCTGACTTTTTACATATTCAATCACTTCTTTTTCCAACATGTCAAAGGCAGTCTGGATATTTTTGTTGGTGAATTCCATCTTTTAATCTTTTTCCTTGCGTTTGTTAACTTAAAAATCTATACGTGTAAGCGTAATAGATATAAATTGGTTTGTCAACTTATTATTTTAAACAACGGAGGTCGTATGTCAGAAGCGAAAAAAAAAGATTATACGAAATATCTTTTTAATGGTGAAAAATATGGGAAGGGAAGACTTGTTTTGGCCGTATTGAAAAATTATGTTGCTGAAAATTCCGGTGTTTCATTCAACGACTTGAAAATGGTATTTCCAGATTGTTTGCAAGGGGAGTCTGATTTGCAATTCTCGTCTACCCATGTGGTATTATCCAAGATTGAGGAAATTAAAACTGGAGAAATGAAGAGATTTTTTACCCAGGATGAAGAACTGATTCAGATCAAAGATAGTAAAATTGCAGTGAGTAGAGAGTGGAATTATCAGAATATCCAAAACTTTATCGGTTCCGCTGTGAAGATTGGTTATGTGATTACTGCAGTTGAATAAACAATAACAGGGCAAGTTTTTCATCCCTTTCCCAATTGAGATAATATTCATATTTCAAAAGGCCATCTCTTTAAAGGGTGGCCTTTTTCGTTATCGCAACAGTGGGAACCTGTACTCTGGTTGTAATGGTGGTAGGGGTTGGACTGCTGTTGTTGGGTGTGACTAGGAGAAATGAGGCTTTTTTGTTTATTTTCGCCAAATATTTTCATCTTTGTCAACTTATTTTTAAAAAAGTAGTCCGATGTAAATATTGACAGGGTAGATGATGGTTGGTATGGACTCCGGAATGCCGAGTTATATTTTCGATTATTTGATAGTTACGGCACGTTTTATTTTGATAATTTTTAATTACTGAGTGAAAAGGTGTTAAATATAATGGAACAACAATTTTATAAATGGCTTATTAGGAGAGGATACTCTGAAACTGGAGCGGCGAAAGGATATTCACGGGCCATTAATCTTGTTTCTAAGCACTATTCGGAGCAAACCGGAAGCCATTTTGATGTCTATTCAATTACGGATCAAAATATAATAAGCCAGATAGCATATGATTGTAGCAAATCCGGTAAATACTCGGAATTTGGTGACCTTCAACATGGAAGGTTTAGGGCAGCTACTGCAAGGTATTCAGAGTTCTTTGTTCTGGGTAATGAAGTATCATCTCCCAATCAATCTGATGAGATTGTGCAAGACGTAAGTAATAATGACGATTCCCAAGATGAAAATGAGTTAAATTTACCACAATCTAATTTTGCCTATGAGCGAGACCTGCAGACAACCGTATGCGCTCAAATTTCTGAATTATTCCCAGGGTATAAAATTTGGGGGGAATCCAGCCAGGGAGTAGAGTATTCCGTTGGAAAAAGAAGGATTGATGTTTTGTTAGAGCATATTGAATCTGGTGATCTCTTGGTAGTCGAGCTCAAGTCAGGTTTTGCCGACTTCAAAGTATTTGGTCAAATATCTATGTATGTCGGTTTAATTCAAAAACAATTCCTCAACAAAACCATTTCGGGTGTCATTATTGCTGGTTCAATTGATGAAAGTCTAAGACAGGCTTGTGAAATCACAGATAAAATAGCACTTAAGGTGTATAGGATGAGTGTCGAGCTTGAAGATGTATGAATGGTAATGGTTTGAGTCGGCTTCATTTATCATGGCCCAATGAAGAAATGCAAAATATCTGACCGCCGGATTGATTGTGCCGGTCGGATGATCGCTAGCAGTCGTAAAAACCTCATTTCCCCTATATAATATTATATAGGGGAAATGAGGTTTTTCTTATCCCAAAATAATTCCACAACTTTATATTGAAATCCAGAATTCCCCTTCGATAGACTTAGTATCACAATAATACTAATTTCCAGAGAAGGAGAATTATCATGAGGAGCTTGAAAATATCTTTAATGGTTTTGGTGATGGTCGTTTCTTTATCGATGAGCACGATAGGGAGTGCAGAAGCCAGAAGTTGTAAGAGTAACAATAATCACCATCAATACAGCCAGAACTACTATAACCATCACAACTATCAGACGAAGCGTTCAAATAATCATTACAACCGCTATAACAGAAATAACTATGCCCAATATGGCAAACACCAGCGTGCCAAACGTCTAAAACAGGCTCGTCGGTATCGTCGCAACAACGGGAACCTGTACTCTGGTTTTAATAGTGCTAGGGGTTGGACTGCTGTTGTTGGGTGTGACTAGGTAAGGGGGATTTGCTGGAGCCTGGAGTTGTGCCGGTTTGAAATTGTATGGTAAGTGTATGTCGAGATAGTCAGTGGATATCTTCGGGGTGTTTCACAGTTCTCAAGTCGTCTTGCTCCAGAGTCCCTGAATGAAATTGTCCCGTATTTCTTTCTTTTTTAATATAGCGTAACATATCCTGAGGTTAAGTGTATGAAATCTAGCGAAATAAAATTAATTAATGCGATGATTGCCGATCCCACATTTAGTTTGCTGCAAACATACAACCAATACATTAATAGTTTCCACCTCAATAAGCCTGTTGAAGTTAATCATAGTAGAATGATACAGTGGTTGTTAAACCCCAACGAGTCACACGGGCTAGGTACACAGCCTCTTAAAACACTTTTAAACGCATGTTGTAATGAGGTTATCGAAAACGACGAAAAACCAACATTTTTTGAAGAGTTAAAAATTGATCCAATTCGTATTTCACAAATGACATTAGAATCGACAATTTCATTTGTTGAGCATGATTTTGGAGATGGACGCATTGATATTCTCTTAGTATTGCCCGAGGACGATATCGTGATAATTATTGAGAATAAATATGGCGCAACTGAAACCACAAATCAGCTTGTTCGTTATCGTAAATGGGGCGATAAAAAATTTCAGGAAGTTTCTGTTTTATACCTGTATATGGATGCCAGGGAAAAATGGACAGGCAATGCGGATAAACAATGGCTGAAAATGTCTTATGATTGGCTTGTTGAATTATTGTTTTTAGCTGATAATAATTCGCATGTTTCATCTCGCGCCAAGCAAATCATGAAGGACTACCATGATTGCATAACAGATGCCTGTCTTTCAGTTGATCCATATTTCGCCGAAGTACAAAAATGTTATCATAAGTTTAGTCAGAAATACGCCAAAGCATTAGCTGTTCTAGATGATAATAAAATACCAGACATTGAGCATGATGATTATTTGGATGAAATCCAAAGTGAGTGGAATGACGAATTGCGCATTAAACATTGGTATCTAACAAATGAAGATATTATTGATTTGTTGATAGAATCAAGCGTTATTGAAGCTTTACAAGAATTTGTAGAAGAAAATATTGATGGCATTACTGTTTATGTTGGGTACTCTGGAACAACTTTTTCTGTTCATCATGAAAGATGGCATAAGTTTCAAGTTGACAAAGATGATAAGTGGTGTCTCTGCCTTGGTTTTTTTGAAACCAAGAATGCGAATAAGGATTATCCAGATGATGATGGACAACGTTTTGATATGAAATTGTTTTTTTCTTTTATCAATTTAGATTTAGATCAATTTGGCTTGATAGAGAGCGTATGGAATAAGTATTCTGATAAGAAGTTAGATAAAGAAAATCTGGGTAAAAATAAATCGCTTTGGTTAGAGAGTGATTTATCTAGTGATGAAAATAGTGTGTTTAATGTGGTAAATCGATATATTGAAGAGATAAATAATTTGTTATAATCAAGGGGAGCTGAAAACTGCTCAAATGGAAATGGGGGGACAGGATTTGTCAAATCTAAATCCTGTCCCCAATTTCCATATTTATTAAGAAAATCACAACTTGACCCTGACATTGCTTAGCAAGAAGCTTGGCAAAACTCCCGGCAGATTATTTCCAATATGGACCATGGTGAATGAACTATTAGTTTGACTACTACATAAAAAGAGTTAAACTTTGAACATCCCTCAAGCTTCGCAACCGCATCAGAGACTTGTAGAGCTAGATCGTTATTGTGAAGTTTTTGTGATTGCCCGTTGCAATACTTATTAATCCTGATAAATATCCATTAAGCTTCCCGCTATATCCTTAAACTCCTCCCGCAACTCTTCCGGCTCTAACACCTCCACACCATCGCCAAACCCCATCAACCACCAACGGATCTGGGCACTATCCTTGACCGTCGCTTCAACCAGTAATTCACCATCCTCAGGCTCTGAAGTTATCTGATCCTCACTGAGCGGGGTTTCAAGTAGGTGATGGCCAGCCCCATCAAAAAATAGAGCCTTTAATTTGATTGTTTCATTTTCTTTTTCGCCATATTCAAAGCTACCAGAAGCAATATAGTTATCCAAATTAAACCCTTCAGGACTCACCAGGTTTTCATCCAGTAATTCACAGTGCTTGAAACGGTGCAGGGCCAGATGGCGAGGGTCTTGGTAATTCCAGATTGTTGCTACCAGATAGACCACACTCTCCCTAAAGATTAACCCTAAAGGGTGAAGGTCATATCCAACTTCATCACCAGAACGAGTTCTGTAACGGCCTCTAACCTGTCTACCTTTAAATAGTGCCTCGTATATAACAGTAATAACATTTTCATCAATATTTGCCGGAATGAGTGCTTGGGTTCGAGGTAGAATGCGTACCTTCTCCTGCCAACTTGCATACCCATTATCATCTACGGCATCTAATATATTTCTCGAACTGTCAAAATAGGGCTTGAGTTGGTTAAGGACTGATGGGGGGAATATGTTTTTTAGAAAATGGTCAACCATTTGAAAAGTTAATGCCATATTCCCATCCATAGTCGGGAGATCCCGCAATAGGGTCTCCTTTGACCAAGACCAGCCCGGAATATCTTTATCCTCATCTACCCTTAACCCCGGCAAGACACCGGATAATGATTTGAGATCACGTTGAATGGTGCGCTGAGTTACTTCAAATCCGTTATCCTTCAATATATGTCTGAGCGTGCTGGTGGGTATTTTTTTCGGAAGTCTGGGTATGTTTTGCAGCATTATCAATTGACGGAGAAATATTTTACTCATAAGAGTGCCTTTTTATAGCGACATTAAGTGTCGCTATTGGACGTAGCTAGTCTTTATATTGTCGTCATTTTGCTGTATATAAATGAAGAGATAGTAAAAAATCAAGGGATTTCTGAAAACAGCAACCAGTAAAAAAAATGGGGTGGCTATGCGGTTTATGAAAAACAGAAGAAATGGGAGAGGATTGGTAATTGATGTGAAACAACAAACTTTAATCTCTCTATGGGCTTTAACCGTGCTTCTGGAGCTTAGGGGTTGGAAGCAATTAGAGGGGAAGTCCTGCAGCGGTTTTACTGCTGATCGCGATATCCTTGCTGCTGTCGGTCTGGAGCATCTTGAAGATGAGGAAATGAACAAGAAAGAATTTCTTGAGGTGTTAGAATCGCAGCAGGAAAAGTTTGCGGATAAACCCGCCCTCCCTAATAAATACTTAGCGAAAAATTGTCAGGAAATTGCCAAATATATCGGTTTGAACAACCCAGAGCAACAGATCTTGTTGTTTACAGTGATTCTCAAGGAAGACCTGGGGTTGCAAGAGGTGACGGGTAAGCTTGGAGATGTCAATATTGAGGTACTTACAATCATCTTGTCAACCATTCTTGAATTGGGTCGTCAAGAGACGCGTGATGCTCTTTCTCGGCAGGGTTTGTTGGTTCGCTCAGGTTTGCTGAGTGTCGATCGGGATGGACAATATGATCTGAATAATAAACTTGATCTTTTGGAAGGCTTGGGCGAAGCCCTCCAGGAAGCTGATGTCACGGTTGAAACACTATTAAGGAACTACTTCACTCTGGTCGGGCCTCCTGAGTTGACGGAGAAAAATTATCTCTATGAGCAAGATAACTTCAGCATGATTCAGGATCATCTTGAGCAGGCCTGTGCGCAACAGACGAAAGGTGTGAATATTCTGGTTTACGGCCCTCCGGGTACCGGTAAGACCGAGTTTGCCAAAACTGTCGCCAAAACCATTGGTTGCAAACTTTATGAGGTCAATATCGGTGATGAAGAAAAACCTTACGATAAACCAAAACGTTTACGGGCGTTCCAATTGGCTCAGCAGGTTCTGTCACGTCAGAAAGACGCTTTAATTCTCTTTGATGAAATTGACAGTTTATTGACTGAGAGTTTTAGTTTTCTGCATGATGATAAATCTCTCAATCTCAAGGCATGGATCAATAAAAATCTGGAAAACAGTTCAGTTCCTGCAATCTGGATAGCAAACAATATCCATTATGCAGAAAGTGCTTTTATTCGGCGATTTGATATCGTCTTTCATCTGAATCACCCACCGCGTTCAACCCGGTTTGAGATATTGAGTAATTATTTGCAAGCCATTCCAGTTAGTTCGCAATGGCGGGAACGATTGGCCGATAACAAATATATAACTCCGGCGGTTATAGCTAGGGCGGCCAGGGTGTTGTGTTGCCAAGAGCTTAAAACTCCCGAAGAAAATGAAAAGCGACTGGAAAAACTTCTGGAGTCAACGCAAGCTGCGATGGGTTATCCTCAAAAACCAGTGGTCGATGCTAGAGCACAGATTACTTATCGCTTAGGCGCAGTCAATCCTGATCATGATTTGAAAGGAATTGTTCAAGGGTTACGAAAACATAGCGAAGGCCGCCTCTGTCTCTACGGCCCCCCAGGTACCGGGAAGACAGAATTTGGTTATTATCTGGCACGGCAACTGGATAAGCCTTTACTGATTAAGCGAAGCTCAGATTTGCTTGGCGCATATGTTGGTGAGACTGAAGGCAATATTGCCCAGATGTTTTATGAGGCGACTTACGAAAAATCGGTTTTGCTGCTTGATGAGGCGGACAGCTTTCTGCGTGATCGTCGTGAAGCTCGTCATAGTTGGGAAGTGACTCAGGTTAATGAATTGTTGACTCAGATGGAGCGTCATGAAGGTGTTTTTATATGCTCAACTAATTTGATGGATAGTCTTGATGCGGCCTCATTGCGTCGCTTTGATCTGAAGATAAAGTTTGATTTTCTGAAACTTGATCAGGCTTGGGATCTTTTCCAATCGATCTTCGAAGATAAGGGAATAGAACTAGATCGCAAAAAACATTGGTTGGGAGAGCTCGAAAAACAAAGGACATTAACTCCCGGCGACTTTGCAACGGTTGTGAGGAAAAGTCGGATTAGTGGTGTCGAGTTGAATCCCGAAAAAATGCTTATCAGTTTGGCCGAAGAAGCGGTTTTTAAAGACTCCGGCACAGGGCAGAGCATTGGATTCTTTAATAGAGATGGAAATAGTTGAAAAGTTTACATCCAATAACCTTTTTAACGCAAGAGGTGAAGATATTATGTGCGGCTACTGTATTGAAGAAGGGATAGTTTATAGTTTACTAGAAGATGAGCAAGCAATAAATAAAGTTGATTTTTTGGCTCCAATTTTTATTCTGGAAAGCCATAATTATTTTGGAACTATGACTAAAATAAGGAATTTGAGTAATTTTTCAAGATTAATTGATGTCGTATTCTGTCGAGTATGGGAAACTTTGATTAATGAGGAAAATGATGATGCTTATCAACGGATATCGATAAAGTGCGGAGCGGATACTATAGATAAGTTTCTTTCAAAGATAAAAGGTAATCAAGATCATCCATCATGGCATTTACTTGGAGATAGTAACTTGTATTTGAGTGAAAGCAACTGGAAAATGTTTATAGACAATAAAGAACTGTTGATTAGGAATTCTGAGAATACTCTGGCTTTATATCATAAATGGTGGATCCAGGGGGGAAACAAAGAAACGAGTGATCCTGGACAAAGATTGGAAGAAACGGGAATGATGGATCCTATCGATAATACAGCACCAAAAGAGTGGGATAAGTTTTACTCATCATTCCCGTTTGTATTTTTTTCTCTAAATTTTTTGTTAAGACACAAAGACAGCTCAGATATTATAAAAAAAATTGCCTTAGGGAAGCCTAGTAATGTTCCTGATTTCTCAGGTTATGATCTCTTTCTACAAAGAAAGGCATTTGCAGTTTGTGTCAAGAAATATGGCGTTAGTTTTATTATTGAAAACTATGACGATATACGGCTTGAACTGATAGGTTACGTACTACTGAAAAAGTTGATTTGTAACGAGGAGATGGTAGTGCTCAAAGAGCATTTGCTGTCTCATTCACATTGGGTCATGGGGATGAACGTTGATGAAGTCCAACAACTTATTACAACCAATAATCATCGATAATTTGAAGTAAGTGAGGCAGTTGAGATGATTCTTGCCAAGACAAACAAGGATACTGAAATCATCACTGGTGTCATGATTGATGATTCATTGGGGGCTCTATTAAAATTACGCTTATTGCTGTGGGGGATCGATTTTGATGTGACCGTTGAATAGTTCATTGTGTTATTCGTCTATTTCAGTGATGCGAGGGTAGGCGGCTTAACGGGAAGATTGAGATTGGCAGTGAGTATCTATTCCCCTGGTTTTCTCTATCGACCGCTATCGCTGTTATGGTATGATATCTTGCATAAGGCAAATACACCATAATGTCACTAGAATATCAGCTTATCAGGAGATATATGTTATGCAGAGAACAAACAACAATCCCCAATCTAATATCAACATATTATGAATAAACCAAAAATCAGTCCTCAAGGAGAATACGACGGTGCTTGTTTTTTATATAGTGTCGTTAATGCATACAAAGCACTAACTGGAAAGAATCCTACATTGAAAATGTGGGACAAGTCAGTAGAAAACATCCCTTTCCGAAATGATTTTTTAATTAATGTTGGAACGTATTGGTATGATGACAATATGGAGCTTTATGAGTTGGCTATTCAAAGAATGTTTGAGAAATTTACAAAAAACAAGATAGCTTTTGAAATTAAATCCTTCCATGAAATCTCAAGTCGAAAAGCTTTAGAAAAATTAATCGGTAAAAATAGTGTGGTTATTCTGAATATCGGAAGCGAGCATTGGGTATGTGGTGTTGATTACAACAAAGAAAATATTTTTCTCGCAGATTCATATCAACTTTTTAGTGAGGTCCAAAAATACAGCGAAATGAAAAGTGATAAATTTGAAAGATATTACAATAGCAATAAAACACTAAGTGACATTAGCTGGCTGTATAACCCTAGCGTGCTACAAATTATAATAAAAAATGCATAACCTATAAGGATTGAGTCGACCCTTATATCGATAAATATGAAGGCGTTGGTGGCGGTTGTGTGTCGAACTCAATCCATTGTTCAATAAGCCCGACCTTATTGTATAGGGTAATGATTCGCTGTGGTTGGCAGTGGATATCTATTGTTACTGTCAACCTCTCCAAAGTTAAGATGTTCGGCGAATAACCACAATTTGTTACGTATATTGAGCAAACAGTTTAACTTGAAAAGATTGCTGGTAACCACCACACCAAAAGGCCACTCATCCCCGAGTGGCCTTTTTCATTCCCCCCTCTCAAAATGGGTGTTGACATAATCTACCTATGTCCTGTATCTCTTCTGATATTTCATTCCGCAATTCTACCAAAAATCACCTTGAATTATTGATCCTTTAATATCTGGTTTCCCAAAGTAAGAATATCCAAAGACTAAAAGGAAGTAGGGTATGACCAAAGCAGATATAATCGACGCTGTTTGTGAAGAGAATGGATTTTCAAAACGGGAATCAGCGAGAGTAACTGAAATGATGCTTGATATCATCAAAGAAACTCTCGAAAACGGTGAAAATGTAAAACTTACAGGTTTTGGCAGTTTTAATATCCAACATAAAAGAGCCAGGCGTGGGCGCAATCCGCAGACCGGCGAAGAGATAACAATTTCAGCCCGGCGGGTATTGAGTTTTAAACCGAGTAATCTGTTGCGGGAGCAGTTGAACCCGTGAAATAAAATTTCAAAAAAATAAAAATATTACGATCCTGCGAACTCACGCGTTCGTTCCCTACTTTATAGTGGTGTCAGATCGAAGGTTGGATACTTCAACGGACATTAATGTTAAAGGTAGGGAGGACGATATGAGTCTCACAATAGAAGAGCAAGACAAGGCAATAACACTTTCGAAAAAGCTGGTAGATGAATTTGATGTTGAGAGGGCAGCAAACTTTTCCCATCGTCATAAAGATAAAGAGTGGTACGAAGGTTATATCGCCCTTTTTAATATGATCACAGATTTAGATTTTTCAATGAGTGCCGGTGGTTGGGCAACGATTGCCGGAGCATTGGCGTATGTCGTATTTCCGGTAGATATTATTCCAGACTTCATTCCTTTTATTGGTTGGCTCGATGATGTTTTTATCATCAATTGGGCCGTATCAACAATTGTTGTTGAAATATCGCATTACCGGAAGTTTTGCTTCAATCGTCAAATTAGTCAGCCTATGTTGATGGCATCGTAGGGTCAGAAGGGATTAATCAGTTAATTTGAAGAGGTAATTAATCTATTATCAAGACAACCCCAAAACACCTCATCAACCCTATATATAATTATAAAGGGTTCGTGAGGTAAGATTATTTTGAAAGGAGACAAAAATGTCCAAATTACCAAAAGCAGTAAACGAAGCATGGATAAACCGTGAAGAAAGGATCATTTTCACCACAGTTGATAAAGAGGGTAATCCCAACACGGTCTATATCACGTGCACAGCCAGATACGGTGAAGACTTGATTGTTATTGCCGACAACTATCTCGATAAAACCAAGAAAAATACCATGTCCGGTAGTAAAGGTTCAGTCTTGTTTATCACCAAAGATGGCACAGCATATCAGGCTAAAGGCACAATTGAATATCACAGAGAAGGTGAAATCTTTGATGATATGAAAACCTGGAATCCGGAAAAACATCCTGGTCATGCTGCGGTAGCTTTGAAGGTTGAGGAGGTTTTTTCGGGTGCGGAGAAGGTGTTTGGGTAGATGATTGAAGCAACATTAAACCCAAATCCACAATATAGCCGTGAAATAATCAGTATCGTCAATAGCAGTCCATACCCAAGCCATATGTCAATGCGGTTGATGTTTTTGGAGTTGGACTGGGCTACTGTAGAACTAGAAATTGAAAATTGTCATCTCCAGCCCTACGGTATTGTTCATGGGGGTGTTTTATCAACTTTGAAAATATTACCTGGTAAAGGGTTGAAAACTAAATCACAAAAATTTCATTAAATAGAAAAGGTCGTAGACAGGAAAGGAATGTTATTTAAATTATATGAAATAAGCAAACGACCCGATGGTTCTTTTCGGTTGGGCTATGCTTTAAATTTAGATGATGAGCACATAGATGGTTTCTTCGAAATTGACAAGCAACACGAGCATCATAATTTCGTTAGGTGGGCTTATGAACACCCTTTGGAAAAGATGCCCCTTTTGCCATGCCATGTGATGGAGGTTGTGAATAAAAAATTTGTCGAACTAGAAAAACCAAGTTGGGATAAGTTGTTACCAGACGAATATGTTGAGAAACCAGTATCTTCAAAATTGGTAAATATTTTCAAAATAATGATTTTGGGATTTCGTAATATTTTCAAGAGAATGTAGTAGGTATGCCCATCTTCGCCCTCGTCGATTGCAATAATTTTTATGTCTCCTGTGAGAGAGTTTTCAACCCTCATCTTATAGGTAAACCCGTTATCGTTCTATCCAATAATGACGGATGCGCTGTCGCCAGGTCAAATGAAGCCAAAGCCCTCGGTATTAAAATGGGAGTGCCAGTATTTCAGATAAAAGACATTATAAAAAAATATGACGTTCAGGTTTACTCATCCAACTATGCTCTCTATGGCGATATGTCACAAAGAGTAATGCAAACCATGACACAATTTACTCCGGAAATGGAAATCTATTCAATTGATGAAGCCTTTCTTGATCTAGCCAATTTTAGCCGGATTGATTTTACTGCATATGGCCGAAATATAAAAACCACCGTTGAAAAATGGACAGGGATTCCGGTTTCAGTGGGCATTGCCGGCACTAAAACTCTAGCTAAAATTGCCAATCGACTTGCCAAATATTCAAAAAAAGCCAATGGTGTATTGGATCTGACCTCTTCAAAATATTTGGATAAAGCCCTTGAAGCTGTTGAGGTTGGTGATGTCTGGGGTGTTGGAAGACAATATGCAAAGTTTTTAACGGCTAAAGGTATTATCAATGCCAAGCAACTCCGTGATGCTGACGACAATTTTATCAAAAAGAAGATGGGCATCGTAGGTATCAGATTGATTAACGAACTTAGGGGAATTTCTTGCTATCCATTAGAGCAATCACCACCTCGTAAGAAATCGATTACCGTATCCAGGTCTTTTAAGAAGGGAATAGAAAGTGTTGATGAGTTGCTTGAAGCGGTAGCCGCATATGTCTCATCGGGTGCGGAGAAATTAAGAAAACAGAAATTGGTAGCTGGAGTATTGATCGTTTATGTAATGACCAATCGTTTCCAGGAAAACTATTATTACAATACCACGACAATCAATCTGCCAGTTCGTACAAGTGATACATCTGAACTGATTCATTATGCCGGAATTGGACTTAAGGAAATATTCAAAAAAGGATGCCAGTATAAAAAGGCCGGTATCTTGTTGAACGATTTGGGGTCTGAAGAGTTGGTGCAGGCAAGTTTCTTTGATTCGGTTGATCGGGTACGATCTAAAAAGCTGATGAAAGCTGTAGATGTCATTAACAGTGATATCGGTTCTGGTGTTATTCAATATGGGGCAGTTGGATTATCTCATAATCAGAGTTGGAAGACGGCTTTTGATAAGAGGTCAGGTTCTTTTACAACCCATTGGGATCAGTTGCTGGAAGTTGGTTGATGTGTTTAGGATAAGATAAAAAAGAGAATATTGTGAATAAACTCAAAAGTCTTCGAAGATATAAATATCTTTCTTTTAGTGAAAATTCTCTGCAAATCATAAAAAGCGGAACCATTAAGTTTACTAAGCCTAGCGAATTTAACGACCCTTTTGACTGTGACCCTGAATATAAAGACAACGTCAATAACTTACTGAAAAAACGGCCTGATTTGGTAAAAAAAGCTGGACAATTTCTAAATCTTTCCAAAGAACAATTGATAGTTGAAAAACCAATTATGGCCGAACGATTAAAAAAAGCAATTGAAGCTGGCTGTTTTGGCCAACCAGCTTCCGATAATGTTGGAATTTGCAGTTTGAGTCGAGACCCGCTAAATTTATTAATGTGGGCGCATTATTCAAAGGATCATACTGGCTTTGTCGTAGAATTCGACATACCAATAGAATCTTTTGATTTGCCCAAAAAGGATGTTGGATATTTTGAAAAACTTATTCCTCACAAAGTTTATTATCAGGATTTCAAGCCAATTGTCAGCTTTTCAGATGATAATGACGTAAAAATTACCAAGCAATTTTTAACAAAAGGTAGTGTTTGGAAATACGAACAGGAAGAGCGCGTAATTGATTATATTCGAAAAAGCGGCATACATGCATATGATCAAAAGAATATTTTATTTTCTGTAATTGCAGGAATGAGGATGAAGGACTCTGAATTATCTAAACTCGAAGATGCTGTAAAAAATATAAACAAAGAAAAAGGGCTTAATGTCTCATTTTATAAAGCTACACCATTAAAAGGAAAATTCGAGTTATTTATTAAAGAACGACCTGAACTAAGATCTCAATGTGATTTACAATAAAAATATAACGCTAATGGTGCACTGGACCGAGAATAACCGCCCGTTTTTTAATTCGGGATTACGGTCCGGCAAGTGACCTTTAGCGTTGGGTGTCTAAATAGATTTCAAGTGACGGATTTAAACAATGGAAGAAATCCTTACCGAAGAAGAATTGTATCAGTACATATTTAAGTCAAAGATTTTTACAAGTTGGCACTACTACACTTATCATTTCAATCACCGTTTAAAAGGATACGACCACCCATTTGCTCAGTCAATTGTAAATGCTTGTCTTGACTGCGAGAAACAGCTCCCAGGTTTTGCGAAGGGATTTATTGATGCTATATCATCGATTTCAGGTCGAGAAAAATATGAGCCACACTATGAACAGTTATTGCAAAGAGTTGCAGAGCTGCACATTCTTCAAAAATTAATCACTTACGAATGGCCGTTTGAAGCAGTTTTTAATTGGGAACCAACAGCCAAGCAAAGCAAAAAGAATCCCGAGCTAACTATTGAAGGTGGCACCAAAATCTTTGGTGTTGAAGTCAAAGCACCATCCTTGCTGTCACATATCAAAATTAGAGAAAATAACCCAACTCAGCTTTCTGCCAGAATTTACTCGAAAGAACAAATTGAGCAGTTATTTGGTGCAGAAGATGGGATTACCTTACCACGAGATAATCCTGTGAAAGATTTTCTCATAAGTGCAGAGGAGAAGTTTAAGCCTTTCAAAGAAGAAAATCCTGAGTTTAGCGGTGTGCTGGTTATTGTTTGGGATGATTATATTTATGAACCAATTTCGGCTTTGCTCCATGAGAGAAGTGGCCTTTTCACCCCAAAATCTTTTGCCGTAGACGAAGAAGGCACCCCATTGACATTCCCAAATGTTGATGGGGTTATCATAATTAGGCACTTGCACCAGCTAATGAACGCAACGATAGATACTCCTTTGATTGACTCATGCCGTCACCCTTTAGATTATGGTCTTGATTGTGATTTTCCCAAAAAGGTTTTTATTTCAAACCCCAATGGTAATGGCGTTTCAAACATTTTTGTAGAGTGTTTGCAAGCGTATACTCCAACTCATGAAATGGGGGCGGAATACTTACCTTCTGATCTGATTCACTGGATTAAATGCCCAATCAGTGGGCCAACCTGACCGGAAGAAGCGTGGCGGCGATGACGCGTCAAGTTCTTTGGTGCTGCTGTTAGTTGTGCAGCCTAAGCGGTAAAATGAAATGAGACAATTATCATTTTTTAAAGATACAGAAATGTTCAACCTCACAGATAAAGCTAATCGTAAAGAAATAATTAAAAAAATCATTATCTTGATCCACGCAGTAAAAGAATGGGTATAAGAAATATATTGCTTTAGAAGATTGGAGAAAAATAGAAGAGATTTGCCATTCAATTTGCCAATTACAAGTGTGAAGCCATGATGTGCGACACAAAGATCATTCATGCCAGTGACAGCAAACATTTCTTAATCTAACGATTTGGCAAGCCTGATAGTCGGGAGTTTCATCGTGGTGATGCCTGTATTAAAGCTGAAGAATGGCTTTATATTTGCCGTAAGCACGCCAAACCTAAGATGTATGTGATCAGAATTGTTGGAACAACGATTGTTTCTATTGAGTGGTTGCCGGATGTCCAGTGAAGCTCGTAAATTAAAGTGCATTTTTAAAAAAGATGGCTCAACGGTTGTCAATTAAATCAGTTTAAAGGAGGGGGGAATGGATAAAATTAAAAAGGCATATGAACAGATGTCTAAGATTCCAAATGGTCCCATCGAAGGTGATGTGGACAATCTTGTTCTTGCAATCATTTCATCGATATGGACATATTTTCCTGATCACGATGATACATCTATGTCTAGTGATAAATTGCTTCGTTGGGAAAATCCTGAGTGGAATGATCCATTTCTGACGTTCAAAATAGAGCGTCATGGTGGAACTGTTAATGGAAGTAGTCGTGCATTTGTGCATACTTGGCAAGTTGATTTTAAGCAAGGGATAGCGAAGATCATTCATAGAACTCATCGCCAATTAGAGCAAGCTTCCAAACGTTTAAATGTTAAGCCGTTAGCCGAAAAGTGTAGTCAGTTGATTGAATCTGAAGCAGTACATGAGTTGTTGAAATGGTCCCATGGTGGCCAGCGTGTACAGATCCAAATAAGTAAAGTGATTGTAGATGATGGTTATCAACAAACGGTTGCTGGTAGACGAAAACGTTTTCGGTTAGCTGTTGATGAACTGCTTGGAAATGATTGGCTGCGTGTAGCTCGACCACATAATACATGGGAAAAAATAATGGAAAATCGATAAGGTGATATCAGAGGGAGCCAGATACGGCGAAGACTTGATTGTTATATGTGGGAATTTAAAAACGCAGGATCTTGCGTTTTTGGTATTTGAAAATTGCAGTTTAACTTTTGTATTGAGTCGGCATAAATATAAAACACCTCACTTTCCCTATATAATAATATAAAGGGTTTGTGAGGTAAGATTATTTTGAGTGGTGAGCTTATTCAGTTTACCTACTCTGGCATTATGATGAAATATCAATACCAAAGGAAAAGGGGTCTAAAATTGACAGAAAATGAATACGTAGAAACCAAGCACCTTCCTGAGTTTTTGGCAATTTTTAACAATCAAGGTGATTTTAAAGTTAAACTAAAACTAATAAAATATGATGTTCCGGGAGCTGGTGTAGCTGATCAGACTATGACCGGTCGTGAACTTGAGAAGCTAATTGATCCGGAAACTGGAATGTTTTTCACTAGAATGTTTTTTGATGACCATCTTTTTCAGATCATAAAATATGATATCAATCTTGCTAAAAAAATGGTTGTGATAACTGCAAGTCCTTAGAATGAGATTCCCGAGCTCTTCTCTAAAGTTTGTTTTAAAATTTCAGCTAACGTTAGCGCTATCCAGCAGGAGTACATATGAATCGTGCTAAAAAAGAGGAAATGAAAAAGCGTAGTGCAGCCCGAAAGGGACTTTCTCCCGAGCAAATCAAGAAATTGGATGCCGATGAAGTAAAAAATGAAGCTATTGAAAAATTAGCTCGAAAAGTACACGCAGACAGGTTTCCAGAAGAATACGATTTTATGGGTGACAGTTGTGCGGAAGCAAGTGAGCGGGGTAGGGGCGTCAACCCAATGCGCGAGGAATATATCGAAAAAGTTAATGAAAAACGGAGGCGCTTGGGTGTTTCGATGCTTTCAGAATCGGGCGATAGAACAGGAAATGACACAATGGAGCAGTGTGTGAAGGATGCAGAAAGAGAAACCAGAGAACTGCTTACTAGAATCGATGAAATAATATTTTACAAATGGGATCCGTTGCACCTTTCGGATTCTAATTGTTCAAGAGATGAGTATGAATCCTATGTGCCTGAAGTATTTAGGCTGGCACTTGAAAACAAGTCTTATCATCCGATAGCGGATTATCTAACTAATGTGGCTACAGAAATCATGTCTATGGCTGAAAACAGTGAACGAGATAATGAGATCGCGCTATTGATATTTTCTCTGGCTGAAAATGAATTGGATAAGTTAAGGTCTTCCCGTAGCGCTTGGGATGAGTGGTATTGTTGATAGATTAGTTGTTGGGAGTGGGCTGAGCGGAAGTTGTATTTACAGCTATGGATGGGGGGGGTGGGGTTTAAAGACCTTTGCGAGAAATCTTAACAGGTTTTCAGCATATTTCCAGATTTTTGGGTGGTAGCGGGCAAATAATTACAAAGATGAACAGGCTCGGCGCAGCTAACACGTTTGCATGGTTGCCAATCGTCTGAGCAAGTGCAGCACATAGTACATGAGGAATTTGTACATTGGTTTAATAGTGACATAGCAGGTCCAGAAGAACTTTATGTACCAATCGCGTCTGAGATTTGGAACTTGTGGCAAAAACATGGCCAACGCTAACCTATAAGGATTGAGTTCGACTCCGAGCATCAACAACACCATCAGGTTTATCTCTTAGGGACTATTTAATCCTTATAGGTTACACATCTTCCCATTGGAAGCTATCACAAGCTTTATCTAAACGATCAATAGGATCTTTAGCTTTGAGGAACAAGTCATCCATTGTTTGAATGATACGGTCTCGCGAGTTCCATTCTGTAAATTTGGTGTACCTAGAGAATATCCGTGTATACTTTGCACCTGGCTTGAAAGATTGTAAGCGTTCAGTAAACTACACCTTTGGTGTGTGGCCTAAGCCTTAGCAAAAAAATTATCAATTTGTTCCTGTGTAACTCTCGTGGGAAGTAGCTCTTTGAAATTTTCATCGTTTGTAACTGGAATC
>Ga0307990_1000599_pt1 | contig 31773 bp, 28 predicted proteins | sample EllFjometagen129_FD_203168 | JGI IMG/M metagenome (GOLD analysis project Ga0307990, IMG submission 203168) | Marine microbial communities from Ellis Fjord, Antarctic Ocean - #129 | ecosystem: Environmental > Aquatic > Marine > Unclassified | place: Southern Ocean | collected 2014-10-08
GGAAGGTTTTCCCATGGTGGGCTCGGAAACGGGGAACTTCATGGACCGCTACCCAGGTCTGTATCCGGGATATACCTGGGAGCGCGAGGTGAACGAAAGCGTCTTCGCTGACTATATCCGCGAGGTAACGGTCCGCGTGAACTATCCCGTGGATCGCAGCACGGCAGGGATAGAACTTCTCAACCTCATCGGCGCCAAGGACATCGAGGAACAGGAGATGGCCGGCCTTGGCGGCGGCGAGCTGTCCGGGAAAAGTCCCGGCGAACAGGCTCTCATGAGCAGCATGGGGCGCATGAGCGAAGGCGGTGGAGATAAGAAATGACAAAGCGATCCGGTTTCACTCTCCTGGAAGTGCTCGTGGCCACTGCGGTGACCGCCATGATCCTGAGCATCGTCTATTCGAGCTTCGCGCGGACGGTGGAGAGCAAGGAATACGTGGAACTGGGCAATGAGGCCTATCACCGGGCCAGATGGGCTTTAGACAAAATCGCCACGGATCTGGCTTCGGCCTACGTTCATCGTTCCAACAACAGCAATTCCATTTTTTATGCCGTGTCCCATGACATCAGCGGCATGCCGATGGACGAAATGCACTTCACCAGTTTCGCGCATGTTAGCCACAATCCGCTGCTGGTTTCGTCGGACCAATGCGAGGTCGGATACAAAATCGCCTGGATTTCCGAATTGGAACGTTTTCAGTTGTGGCGGCGCGAAGATCCCACAGTGGATGTTGACAACATGCAGGGCGGCGAGGAGTTCATGATTGTGGATGACCTGGCCGCCTTCAACGTGCGCTTTTGGGATGGCTTCAGTTGGCGGGACAATTGGGATTCCAGGCCCTTCGATATGGTTATGAGCGAAGACGGATCCGAGCAGCAGATGGAATTTGAGCAGACCGATGAAATGCTCAAGGCTTCGCCCGCAGCCGTGGAAGTCTCCATCGCAGTCAACGGACCCGATGGACGCCCAATCATTTTTACGTCCAAAGTGAAGATAGAGATGTCCACCATCAACCTCAAAGCGCTGGACGAAGAAGAGGATGAAGAAGGATCTTCCGGCAGCGGAAGCAGCAGCACGGATAATGAAAAAAAGAATCCCTTCGCCAGCCCGACCGGGGGCTACGTCGGCGCGGGGTGACAGTGAACTGTCGTCAACGAAGATTGGTTTGGTTAACGGATAATGTTTAAGGCCATCGGAAATTTTGCGACGGCCAATACTCCGCGGCGAGGAGTGGCCCTTCTAATCGTGCTGATGGTCACCACCATTCTCACGGTCGTCGTGCTGGATTTCGCGCAATCCACGCGTGTCAATTTCTACATCGCCTCCAACATTCATAACGGCATGAAAGCCTATTATATGGCGAAAAGCGGCATCCAGGTCGCCGAGGGTTCGCTGCTCAGGGATATGCAAAAGACCAAAGACGACCACTTGGACGAGGACTGGAACAATCCGCTTTTCAGCTTCATCCCCTTGTCGGATACCGAAACGATCTCCGTCAACATTACCGATGAGTCCGGCAAGTTCAACGTCAATCGCATGGTGAGCGGCACGGGAAATGTCAAGCAAACGGAAGTCGACATTTTCAGAAAACTGCTGGAACTGCTGGAACTCGACCCGGCGACAGCGGATGCCGTGGCCGATTGGTTGGATATCAACGAGGACGCCTTCAACGGCGCCGGCACGGAGGATCAGTTTTACGGCTATTCGGTTTCGCCGGGAGGAGCTTATCAGTCTAAAAACGGCCGATTGTCCAGCCTGGCGGAATTGAAACTCATCAAGGGGATCAATAGCGACGTTTTCAAAAAACTCTCTGAAGTCTGCACGATATATACGGACGCCAAGCTGAACATCAATACGATCAATGACACGGTTTTAAGCGCCATCATTTTGTCCATTGACGAAAAAGCCGACGCGCAAAAAACCATTTCGGCTATCACGGCCTATCGCGATACGCCCGAGCAGCACTTTGAAAAAAGGTCTTTGCGCGGACAGTTGATGGAGGCCGGCGTCGATCCGCGAATGGCCGCGCGCCTGCGTCGAAAGCTCGGCACATCCAGCAGATATTTTAGCGTTGATGTTACAGCCAACGTCGGGCCGACGGTGAAATCGGTTCGCGGCGTCGTGAAAAGAAGCAAGAAAAAGGTCAGCCTGGTTTACTTCAGACCCGGAGAACTTTTAAATCCGCCCAAGGCGCCCGATGACCTGGGGGCGATGGCCGATATGTTGGGCGCCGCGCAGGGCGCCGGCATCAACATTGGCGATTTCATGCAGTGACGCACATACCGCGAAAAACCATCGCCTACCTGATCGTCGCCGCTCTTGCGCCCGCATGGCTGGCTGTCTATTCGCTCATCCAGTTGGACGAAAAGCTCACCTGGCAGTGGATGATCGACGCGGCGGCATTTTGCGCGTTGTATATGACTGTTTTTGTCATGGCCCCGAAAAAGAAGTGGCTTCGTATTACTTTCGCGCTGATTGTGGCTGGCTGGTTCGTGTTTTTCCACGTGGGAAATGTCGCGTATTACAAGTTCTACGATACCTGGGCGCACATCCATATTTTCGACCAATGGAAAGATTCCTTCGCTCTGGGGAAATCGGTTTCTGAACTTCTTGGCCTGTGGGATTGGCTTTTCGGCGTTCTCGCCCCTCTTTTGATAGCCATCGCATCTTCGCTGATCAACGTCGATCCAAAAAGAAAAATACTGGCGCCCGTTTTCCTGATCAGTGCTTTCGCCCTGGTTATTGTTCATTACATAAGCGTCGGATCGCCTGTCGGCACGAAACACCAGGAACCGATGATGTATTTTATCAGGGCGCCGATTGATGCGCGCGTTGACGCTTACAGGAAAAGGAAAGGAATCGAGCGCGTCGCCGCCAACCTGGACCGCTACTACCCCATCGACCACGCAATTTATCAGCGAAGTCAAAATGCCAACCCGCCATTCGCCTCGGAGCCGGTTTCCGGCACGCAGGCTCCAAAAGACTCCGTCAACATCGTCATCATCATGATGGAGTCGGTTGTCGCCTCGGCATCCGGGGCCTGGGGCGCAAGTCCTTCCTATACGCCGAATTTGGACGCATTGGCCGCGAACGGACTCATGGCGAAAAACTTTTACGCCAACGGGAGCCAGACCGTGCGCGGGGAACTGGCGAGTCTGTGTTCCTATTATCCGAACCTGTCCGGCGGACCAATTTATTCAAGGTATCATAAAACAGAGATGATCTGTCTGCCGGAAATCCTTGGCTCCTTTGGCTATCAGACCATGTGGATATCGTCTTATAAAAAAACCTATAACAAAAAAAGCCGCTTTCTTCGCCGACATGGCGTCGATGAAATTTACGACATCAAGGACATGCCGCCCGGCTATCAAAAAATCGGATGGGGCCCTGCCGATGAGAATCTGTTCGAGTCAGCGGCGACGCGCCTGGATGCGGCAACTGAGCCTTTTTTCGCCGAGATCATGACCCTCTCGAACCATCATCCTTTCCATTGGGATTATCCCAGCAACGCAACCGCGCCGCGCGGCGGGCATTCAGAGCCGTATGAAAACTTCATGCGCGGGATTTTTTATACGGACTACGCAATAGGCAAATTCTTTGAAAGCGTGCGTGATAGTGAGTGGTTTGCCCGAACCATTTTCGTGATCGTAGGCGACCACGGCATATGGCTCTTCCCGGAGGATTCCGCAAAAGGTCCCGTCGAAAAACAGGAAGCCTATTTTCGCGTCCCGATGGTTATCTATGCGCCGGATTTGCTCGAAGCGCAGGTTTTTGAGCAGGTTGCATCGCAAGTGGATATTGCTCCGACGGTCATGGATATTATCGGTGCCAGGGCGCCAAACACATTTGTCGGGCAAAGCCTTCTTGCGCCTTCCGGCACCCCTCCTTTCGCCGTCATGCTGCATGACAGGCAATGGAACATCAGGCGCGGCAACGAGTATTGTTATGATGTCGGCGAGCAATGTTTTTACGAACACATTCCGCGCTGTCCGAAGGGATACAAAAAGGACCTGGGCCAGCCCGTTTCGTGTTTTCATTTTGAAGATGATTTATTGAGCCATTCCGAAAAGTGGCGGCAAAAGCCGCTAATAAAAAAGAATTTAGGGCTTATGTCTTTTGCCGAGGATTTGACAGCCTATCATCACAGGCTGTTGCTACGGAAGTAGGAGGCATGAAGTGTGAAGTATGAGGTCTGAATTTTTGGAGGCGCTATCTGTTCGTCCGCTCAATGAGATAGCGAATGAAAACAAGCAAGTTGCTCCAATTGTTGTTTTACGACGCTTTTTCGCATCATCATTCACACCTCATACTTCATACTTCATCCGCCGTATCATCATCCACATCATCGTCCATGGTGTCGTCGTCTGCGGTATCGTCATCTCCGCCTTCGGGAAACTGCGTACCCGTTCGCCATGAGGAAACGCCATAGAGTGCGGCATCTTCAAGCTCAAAGTCACTGTCGTAGCAGGTTGGGTTCAGCGTCCAGCCGCCCGTGTCGCGAAGCATGAACGTGGATTGTTCCTTCTTTCCGTCGTAACCGACGGCCCAGCCGATGTTGGGATCGATGAAATCAAAGTCGTGGATCATCCAATCGGCGCTTTTTTCTCCGGGGAGGGAAACGGGCGACCATAGAGCATTTTCATAGAGGTACATGACGGAATACGAGCAGTCGCCCAGGACGAAATTCCGGTCCCCGATTTTTGTTGTTCGTTTAATATTTTCCGCCGGGCAGCCGGAGGCGGGGAATTCGAAAGGAGTAAAAGCGGATTCTTCATTTTGATACCAAAGAAAACCGGTTCTATTCAAACCATCGATTTTCGAACCACCGACCATAATGCGACTGGAATAGCTCAGGCCCAGGGAAGAAAAATCGAGGAAATTGGCCGGATCGTAATCATAGAGATGCACCGGGCCGTCTTGGCCGCCTTGAATAAAATAGAGGAATGCGCGTTTTCCACTTTCCTGCAACAGGGCCATTACGCCGTTGTCGGCCAGCAGCATGATGTCCTTGATCACGATGTTGCCGTTGAACATGTCGTCCAGGTCCGTCAGATCCCACGCGCCGTCGGGCGTGCGACGCAAAAGAACGCCTCCCGATTCGGCGAGGACGTTCGCCATGGCCCAGGCGCCCTTGTCCGGGGTGGCGATGATGCGGCGGATTTCGTTGCCGGAGTGCATGATTCCCGGGTCTTCTTCGCTCCACTCGCCGTTTTCGTAAAGATAGGCCTTATCCGTTCCGGAGGCCCAGCCGAAATCGGCTGTCAGAAAATCCACGGCGAACCAGGGAAGTTCATCTTCGGGCGCCGTCTCGTCTTTGGCCCAAAGCCCCCCGGAATAACGGTAAACGGCTTCGCCGACGGCAATGGCTTCAATGTCCTTGATGCAGGTGACGGGAGTGGCATTGTCCTCAGCCTCTTTTTTTTCTTCGCCATCCTTTGCGGTGCAGGCGTTCAGCATCAGGCCGAAAATCAAAATCACGACAATAGGCAATACGTTGAAATATGTATTTCTCATTATCCATTCCCCCGATGGTTCGGTTTGGGGATTATAAGTCGTCCCATGCTTCGCTATTGTCGCTTAAAATTTGTAAATTTGAAAGATATGCGGAGCGTAATAAAATTCCGCGGTTGATTTGTCGCAAGGTTTAATGCCTTCAACCTCTCCCTTGATAGGCTGCCTATCCGTATCGCCATTCCGTCAGGAACGAAGTTTTTAGTGGAGGAATCCCTCAAATCATTTCGATGACGCCCGGACAAAGTGATTCCTTTGTCAGTCAGGTCAAGTGCCTCATCGCTTCGTTTCCGGGGCCTTGTCGCTTCACTCGAGTCTCGCAATGGGCAGCGGGAATCCTCGAAGGTTCCTCATAAAAACGCTCCACCGAAAATTCCTTGATTTTAAGTGCCGACATGTTACGCTTCTCCATGGCGCAACCTACTGTTTTGGGATTCAATATGGCGGCGGCTACAACCGCCGGTAAAACTCTATTAGGGGGCGCGCCATCTATACTTATTCTAACGGACTCCATTTCGCTTCGCTTCGGTTGGAACGACAATAATTGTGTCATTTTTAAATTTTTAAATACGGGAAATTGGAAATCCTGTTTTCAAAGGAGAAAACGAAATGATCGATGAAAATCTCGCCTTCGCTATTCCCATGCTGGAACAAGGCGTGGACATCCTGCAAAAGATGGGCATGAAGGTGGTCGGCCTGGAGAAAAACAAAGCCAGAATCAAGATGCCCTTTGAGCCGAATCGCAATCACATCGGCAGCGCCTACGGGGGATCGCTTTTTTGTCTGGCCGAGTTTTCCGGGGGCGTAATCTTCGCAGCCTCATTCGACTTCGCAAAGTATTTTCCCCTCGTCAAAGAATTTTCTATTCGTTATCGCCGTCCGGCAACCACGGATATGTATCTCGATGTCGCGCTATCGCCCGAGGAGGTTGAGCGCATTAGCCGGGAGGCGGATGAAAAGGGCAAGGCCGATTATTCTCTGGACCTCGAACTCAAAGACGAAAGTGGGCAGGTCTGCTGCATCGCGCGTGGGACATGGCAGCTAAGGAAGATTCCGACCTAAGGGACGCGATTTCAACGATGCGGGAATTTTTATGAAACCACTTCGGATTTTATTCGCTGATATTGGCGATGATCATGCGGGACGTGAGTCAAAGAACCTGGCCAAAATCCTGCGCGACGCCGGCTTTGAGGTGATTCCGCTCGGATTCGGGTTTAGCGCAGGCGAGATTGCTTTGGCCGCACGCCAGGAGGATGTGGATGGTCTTTGCCTGTGGCGAGGGGGCGATATCGAAAAACTGAAAAGTTATTTGAATCAAAGCGATGTCGAGCTTCTCGAATCCATACCGGTTTTTCTGTGCGGAATGAGTGCGCAAGACCTCACGCCGGTGAAATGGCATGGATCAGTCCCTATCATCTTCAAGAAAGATGAATCGCTATCGACAATCGCCGAACGAATAAGCCATGAATTAAAAAAACGATAGCTTCCAAGCTTTTCCGTCCTCACCCTTTTTCTTTGCCTTGCCAAATCAACATTGACTTCGCTTCAGGGGTATAGTCGCCGTCGCCTTGGTGCACGATCAGCGGCGGCAGATGCGTGGTTTTACTCCGCGATCCCACAATCCCGCTTACGAGTAGACACTTGGCTTCGACCTTTTCCTTGGGCAGGACGCGGCGAATTTTACAGGCGCCGATTTTAGCTTCGCGCAGCAGGGTCGTTAACTCCTCTTGCCTGGACGCCAAGTGGATCAGATAAATCTTTCCGCCTTCGCGCACAAGATATTTCATTCCGCCAATTAACTCGCCAAGCGTCAGTCCCACCTCGTGACGGCTGGCGGCTCGCGTTTCATCGGGACTGATATGCCCTGTCCCCACGGGGAAATATGGTGGATTGCTGACGGCGATATCGAAGCTTCCCTTTGCGAAAACATTGCCTGCGCGGCGCACATTTTCGTAAACAATGCTGGCGCGATCTTCGAGTGAGTTGGCCAATAATGAGCGCCTCGACATTTCCGCCAGATCCCGCTGATATTCGATTCCGGTGACATCGTGCGCGCCCTGGCCCGCGAGGATGAGGGGGATGACGCCGCTGCCGCTGCCCAGGTCGATGATTCGGTCGCCCAGATCAAATTCTACGAAGGCCGCCAGAAGCAAAGGGTCGATGGAGTAACGGAAACCCGTGAGCTTTTGAATGATACGCAAAGGACCGTGCATGAGATCCTGCAAATTTTCATCGTGGCCGACGGTGATTTCAACCAGAGGACGCCCGAGAACTTCTTCTATCTTTTCCGGTGGAACATCGCCTGATCTGAGTAGCAGCGGAGGATCGGTAGAAATATCAATGACCGTGCTGCCTCGCGAAGGCGCCAGCGGTCCGGCGTCGAATAATACCAAGTCCGGTTCATTGCAAAAGTAATTCGCAACATCATCGGCGCAAAACGATGCGGGCATCCGCGCGGGATTGGCGCTTGTGGCGACCAACGGAACGCCGGCCATTTCCACCAAACGCCGAGAAGTTTTTGCGCCGGGAACACGAACGCCGATCGTTGGTCCCCAGCCTGTCGCTTCGCCGATAAAATCACTGCGAGCGCGCCCAACGAGAGTTAAAGGACCAGGCCACAGCCGTTTTGCCAATGGCTCAAAGAACGCTGGCGGCGGGTCAAAGGCGGCGCGGGCCATACGTGCATCGGCCACCAGGCAGGGCATAGCCTTTTTTGATTCGCGGCTTTTCAGTTTGTTGATGCGGGCCAGAGCCTTGGGCCTGTCCAATCGGGCAAGAAGGCCGTAGAGAGTTTCTGTCGGGAAAATAATGATCCGTCCCTGGTCGAGGAGCTGGGCCGCGTGTGTCAGGGCCTTGCCGCCGGGCGTATCGGGATCAATCTTGATTCTATCCATAATTTCAAGTCAGCCATCGGGTAAAAGCAGCCGCTCAAAGGTTGATGGAAAAGTCAGAGGGAAAGCGATCTATTTTTCCCCCTTGATCGCCTTTTGCAGCTTCACGTTCTTTTTCCTGACGCCTTCCCGCATCGATTTTTTATGATCGTCAAGAATTTTCGCCACGGTCGGATCACCGACGGCGAGAATCTGCGCCGCCAGCACCGCAGCGTTTACAGCGCCGAAATCTCCCACCGCCACTGTTGCAACCGGCACGCCGGGAGGCATTTGCACTGTGGCGAGCAGGGCATCGAATCCTGCCAGGGGCGTTGCTGCCATAGGGACGCCGATGACGGGCAGGGTGGTGTGCGCCGCGGCGGCGCCGGCCAGATGCGCCGCACCACCGGCAGCGGCAATGATCACGCCGAATCCCTTCGCCTTCGCCTTTTTGACGAAATTAGCCGTCGCGTCCGCGCAGCGATGCGCGGATAAAACACTGACTTCGTATGGCAGGCCGAATTTTTTGAGTTGATCCGCGCATTTTGACATGACAGGCCAATCGGAATCCGACCCCATGATGACCGCTACTTTTTTCATTGTGTCTCCATTATTCGCTTGGCGTGCCATTTGGCCACACTATAAGTGTTTTTTCGCTTTTGCGCCGATGTCCGTGCGGCAATGCGCTCCTTTAAAGCCGATTTTGCCCACGGCGGCGTACGCGTTGGCAATGGCCTCAGGGATCCCTGCGCCCAGGGCCGTTACGCCCAGAACGCGCCCCCCGCTTGTGACTACGTTGTCGCCGTCGAGTTTCGTGCCCGCATGAAAAACTTCCGCGTTTGGACCGAAATCCGAATCGAGACCCGTGATGACTTTGCCTTTCTCGTAAGCGCCGGGATAACCGCCCGATGCCATTACCACGCACACCGAAGGCTCTTGCAGCCATTCGACGCTGTGCTCGTGCAAAGTCCCATCGGCGCACGCCATGAGCAGCGGTACGATATCCGACTTCATGCGAAAAAGAAGCGGCTGCGTTTCGGGGTCGCCGAAGCGCGCGTTGAACTCAAGAACTTTGACCGCGCCGTTTTCGATCATGAGACCGGCGTAGAGAACGCCCTGGTAGGGGGCGCCCTGATCGGCCATCCCCGCCACGATCGGCTTCATGATGCCGGTCATGATGTCGTCGAAAAGGGCCGGCGTGACGACAGGCGCGGGTGAGTATGCGCCCATGCCGCCCGTATTGAGCCCTTTGTCGCCGTCGAACACGCGTTTGTGATCCTGGCACGTCGCCAGGGGCATGACGGTTTTGCCGTCGCTAAAAGCCAGGAAGCTGGCTTCCTCGCCATGTAGAAATTCTTCCACGAGGACACTATCGCCCGCGTCGCCGAAATCGCGATCCAGCATGATGCTTTTTAGGCCCGCTTTCGCCTCGTCGAGATTTTCACAAATGAGAACGCCTTTGCCCGCGGCCAGTCCATCGGCTTTCAGAACGACCGGAAAGCCGAAACGGTTCAGTGAGGCCAAAGCTTTTTCGTATTCCGTGAAACTTTCGGATTGGCCGGTGGGGACTCCGTATTTTTGGCAAATCTGCTTCGTGAACGACTTGCTGCCTTCAAGCTGCGCAGCCGCTTTTTTTGGTCCGAAAGCCTTAAGGCCTCGCTCAAAAAGCAGATCGGCCAACCCGTTCACCAAGGGTCCCTCGGGACCGATGACGGTCAGATCAATCGAATTATCCCGGGCAAAATCGGCCAGCGCCATGATGTCGCCCGCGCCTATGTCGATGTTTTCAGCGACCTGGGCCGTTCCCGCGTTGCCCGGCGCGCAGAATATCTTTTCGACCAGCGGGGATCGGGCGATTTTCCAACACAGCGTATGTTCACGACCGCCGGAACCGACGACGAGTATTTTCATTTTGGACCTCGGAAAAGATGTGCGTTGCGTATCATTCAATACGGTGATTCGATGTGGTTTTCTCTAAAGAATTCTTTAAGCTTTTTCAAGACTCTGGTTTCTATTTGCCGAACGCGCTCGCGCGTAATGCCGTATCTATCGCCGATATCCTGCAGGGTTTGCGGCGGATCGCCGAGCATCCTGTTTTGATAAATATCCAGTTCCTTGCCTGATAACGTGTCTTTGAAATTGAGCATCGCCTTGCGGTATATCGCATCGAGTTGTTCGCCGACCAGGGCCTCATCCTGTAGAACTTCGGTCGAAGGCGTCATGTCGCCCATCGTTGTCGTGGAATCCGCTGTCAAGGGCGATTCAAGACTCAACTCATTGCGCGACAGGCGTTTGTCCATCTCAATGACATCTTTTTCGCTGACCTCAAGCCGCTCGGCCAACAATTTCGTCGTAGGCGAGAAACCTTGCGCTTCGAGCCGCTCCTTTTCCTTCTTCAGATTGAAAAAGAGCTTGCGTTGTGCCTGGGTTGTGCCGATTTTGACCATCCGCCAGTTGTTGAGAATGTACCGATAAATATATGCCTTGATCCACCACGCGGCGTAACTGGAAAGTTTGACGCCCTTGAAGGGGTCGAATTTTGAGACCGCTATCATCAATCCGATGTTCCCCTCCTGAATCAGGTCCATCAGGTTGATAAAAGCCCTCTGGTAATCCATGGCGATTTTGACGACCAGCCGCAGATTGCTGGTGATGAGTTTCGCCGCCGCATCCTGGTCATTGTTTTCGTGAAGTTTAACGGCGAGGTCATATTCCTCATCTCTGGTCAACAGAGAATAGCGACCGACGCCTGACAAATAGGCTGAGAGGCTGCTGACGTGGACAAGGGATTCGCTGGATTTGGAATCCGAAGGATCATCGAAAAGTTTCCCGCTTGATTTTGCCGTACCAGATGGACTCTCGTCTTCTTTGTCGAGGACTTCAGGATCAATCGCATCATCTTTTTTTCTCTGTTTTCTCACCATGTCCTCTTAAACCATGAAAAGCTTTTTGAATCAAATCCTTTTGATGTTTATGGGAATAATTGAGCATTTTTCATTTGAAAAGGAAAATTCGGTTCTTATTACCTAAAATTTCGTTGTATAATGGCTTGTTGGGGCCATGAACGGAGTTAATTTATAATGCTGAAGCACTGTAGTAAAGTTTTGGTTTTCCTGGTGATTTTCTCTTTCCTGTCATGCGTTGGCCCGGATTCCGACGACGATGACGCGGCTGACGATGACACACAAGCAGATGACGATGACGCGGACGACGATTCCGACGACGACGTTGATGATGACGTTAATGATGACGCGGACGACGACGTTAATGACGACGTTAATGATGACGCGGACGACGATGCGGACGACGACGTTAATGACGACGTGGACGATGACATTGACGATGATGCTGACGACGACATTGTCCTTCCACATCCTCCAGGGCGTTACGTTGCATTTGTCACCGACGCCACGGAAAACGCCATCGAAACTCTTATGAATTTTCGGACGCAGCAGGGCTACAGTGTTGAAATCGTCAATGTTGATGACCTGATGGCGCAAACGCCCGGCGCTCCCGTCGAGGAATTGGCCAGGGATTATTTGATGGATACCTACGAGACTTCCCGCGAAGTTTCTAAACCCTACTGCCTGATCGTCGCCGGTTACAACACAATGCCGATGCCGGTCCTGGATACGGATCCGATGAATCCGAATACTTACTCAACGGCCACCGATGCCTATTACGCGGATATCGATGTCGATTGGGATTTCGACGGCGACGGCGTGATCGGCGAGTGGGACGAGGACGTCTTCTCTCTCGATGCCGAATATTTGATTGGCCGCATTCCCAGCGACGATCCCGAATTGGTGGGCGATTATTGCGACAAGGTTGTTGATTTTGAATCGGACGGTGAATCGGCCTATAAGTGGGAAACCTTGCTTCTGGCTGGCTATATCGCCATCGACGGCGATTCGGCGATCATTTTGAATATGATCCGCAACAACACTCTCATGCCAGGCGGTTATGGCGTGCATCGCATGTACGAAGAAGGCGGCCCGTTTCCAGGCGAGGAAATTCTAAACACAGACAATCTTCTGGAGCAATGGGGAAACAATCCTTACGGACTGGTGATATGGGCCAGTCACGGATCGACGCATGGGGCATTTTTTATCGACAGCGACGATGCGCCGTTATTCGGCGCGGGCGAAACTTCCATGGTAATGTCTTCGGCATGCAACCAAAGCAATCCGGACGCTGATGACAACATCGGCGCTTCGATGGTTTTGCATGGACCGGGAGCAGCTTTCGTCGGTTCATCGGAGATCACGCATCCCGGAGAGTTGGGAGAAGGCTCCCTGATTTTCATGGTCATGACGGACTACTACATGAACCTAAACGACACGCTGGGCCACGCCCTGTATCATTCCATGGATGTCTATATCGAGAACTTTTTTATGCTGCCCTATGATCGCGGATTGTTCCTGCGCAATTATTACGGCTTCCACATCCTCGGCGATCCAGCGCAGACCTATTGGCCGAGATGAGGACGGCTGACTCAAATGCGGAATGGCGAATGCGGAAAGAACACAATATTCCTCAATAAAGTCATACCTCATACTTCAAACTTCATAACTCATTGCGCGGCGCGGACGCAGCGAAATCCGACAAGGTCAATGGCCACGTTATCCTGTATCCAGAACCGGTCCGAGGCCCGCATGAAGGATGCGATGCCCGAGACGGCGCCGCCGCGAAGGATATGCCCTGTACCCTCGGAAGGTCCTGAAGGATCCTGTCCGGGGCTTTGCGCGTAGTACTGCGCGTCGTAGGAGTCGTTGACCCACTCGCGGATATTTCCGAGCATGTCGTAGAGGCCGAAATCGTTTGGCTCCTTTTGACCCACTGGCTGGGGTGTGTTTTGCGAATTGTCCTTATACCATGCGATGTCATTGAGGCAGTCATTGTCGTCGCCGCAATAGTATTTCGTTGTTGAATTCGCCCTGGCTGCGTATTCCCATTCCGCTTCCGTGGGAAGGCGACCGTCCATCGCCTGGCAAAATAGTTTGGCGTATAGCCAAACGACGTTTTCCACCGGACAATCCGAGCATTCGCCATACTGACTGGGATTTTCACCCATCACTTCAAAGAACTGACTCTGCGTGATTTCCGACGCCGTCATTTCCATAGGGGATATTGTTACAGTGTGAACCGGGCTTTCGTCTTCCGCGCAGATCGTGTCGCCGGCGGAACACCCCATCTCGAAAGCGCCGCCCGCTATTGGCATCCACTGAAGCTCCGTCGTGCCGTATCCGAAATCGTCGTCATCATCATCATCGTCGTCATCTCCATCGTCTTCCTCATCGTCATCGTCGCCGGAGCAGGCCGACATCAAAAACAATGAACACGCAACGATCAAAGTTGCGGCCAGGGTGAATTTTTTAAAAAGGCGGATCATGGCATACCTCGCGAAAGTGTTATTGGCCGGATGCTCCGGCGAAAAATAAGGGCAATCCATCGCTCATTAATAGGCGCATTGAGCAATATTAAAAACCGCCAAGGCCCTTTGCTAATCGCACCTGCGCTATATTTCAAGCATTTCTTGAAAAGAAATTCAATCGCTTGGTTTTGTTGGTTTATTGACAAGTGGATGTCATTGCCCGAAAAATGCACGAAAAGACGTTGCGAGAATCTGCGTCAATGCGTAGGGGCGTAAATTGACTTGTCTTTGAAAAGGAGCGGAAAATGTTTTGTTTTCGATATGGTCTATATTTTCTAATTGTGGCTCTTTCTGTTTTCGTCGGCCTTGCGTCGGTCGCCTGCACGAGTGCTTCCGGCGGCGACGATGATGACGATGATGGCCAAGACCCCCAAGATGACGACGCTGACGATGACGGAGATGATTGCATCAACTGTTCGGGCACAGCCGAATGCACAGAGGCTCTGGGAGCAGGGTGGGTCTGCATCAATGATTGCTGCGTCGATTATGGCGCGGACGACGATTTGAACGACGATGTCGATGATGACGCCGACGACGATGTCGATGACGATGTCGACGACGACGTGGATGACGATGTCGATGATGATGTCGATGATGACGCCGATGACGATATCACAGAAGGCTTCGTGGAAATCCAATCCGGTGGGTTTTCTATGGGCAGCCCCTGGGATGAGGGAGGAAGGGACAGCGATGAAGATGATTATGATGTCACGCTGACGCGGTCCTTTGAAATCATGGCCAAGGAAGTTGCACAGGTTCGTTTTGAGGATCTTATGGGATTCAATCCGAGCACCTTTGGCGATTGCGGTGATTTCTGCCCGATCGAAACAGTGAGTTGGTACGACGCGCTGGCCTACGCCAACAAACTGTCCGCGGAATACGGCAAGCTGTCGTGCTATATCCTTTCCGATATCCGATGTTTTAACGGCTTTTACGACACGGCGCCTTTCTATTGTCGGGATCACGGAGGCATTTACGAAGCGACAGTCGCCCTCAATAGCGTTGATTCCGTGTATGAGTGCGCGGGCTATCGCCTTCCCACGGAAGCTGAGTGGGAATACGCGGCCAGAGCCGGTTCAGAAACGGCGTTTTACAGCGGCGACATCACCCGGTTTTTTTGCACGCCCATGGACCCTGTTTTAAGCGAAATCGGGTGGTATTGTGGCAATGCGGACGAGCCGAATCCCATCGGCGGGAAAATCCCCAACGACTGGTGGATCTATGATGCCAGCGGCAATGTATACGAATGGGTTTGGGATTTGTACGACACGTACCCCGCCGACCATGAGACAGACCCGGAAGTGTCGGAAGGTGCGTTTCTCGAAAATCGCGCTAGTCGCGGCGGCAGTTGGCGGCAGACGTCTTCAAAATGTCGTAGCGCCAATCGTGCTTCTCGCGCTCCCAATGAAAGAGCTGACGATCTCGGTTTCAGGCTGGTTAGGACCCTGGATTGATTTTCCGTTTTTCATTAACCCATCGGACCGCGCTTGAACGCGAAGGAGAATAATGTCTTCGATAGGAGTCATCGGAGCTGGCGCATGGGGTACGGCGGTGGCTGTGCATCTTTGCCGGATGGGGCATGACGTTTTCCTCTGGGCATACGAGGCCGAGCTTGTCAGGACCATGATCGAGGATAGGGAAAATGTCTCTTTTCTGCCGGGCGCATCTTTGCCCGAGGGACTCAAGCCGACGACGGATATGGCCGAGGCGTGCAACGCGGACATCGTGGTGATTGCCTGCCCGTCGCGTTTTTTCCGCGATATCATTATGGAAGCGGCGGATTATATTTCCGATGATGCAATCGTTGTCTCGCTGACCAAGGGGATCGAAGACAACTCACTGCTGTTGCTGTCGGAGGTTTACGCGCAGGTCCGGTCTCGGGAAGCCTTAGACCGCTTCGTGGTTTTGTCAGGTCCCAGCTTTGCCAAAGAGGTTGTGGAAAGTTATCCCACGGATGTCGTTGTGGCTTGCGAATCAGACGATATCGCCCGCAAAGTTCAGCAGGAGTTTCACGCGCCTTTCTTTCGTGTTTATTCCAGCGATGATTTGGTCGGCGTGCAATTGGGCGGCGCCGTAAAAAACGTTATCGCCGTAGCCGCCGGCGGCTGCGATGGACTGGGGTTAGGCTTAAACGCCCGTGCGGCCTTGATTACGCGAGGTCTGGCGGAGATTGCGCGGTTAGGCATTGCGATGAAAGCCAATCCACTGACTTTTCTCGGCCTGGCGGGAATGGGAGACCTCATCCTGACCTGCACCGGCGATCTGTCCCGAAACCGCACGCTGGGCTGGCGCGTGGCCAAGGGTGAATCTCCCAAAGAAGTTATTGAAAGCACCAGCGCCGTAGCCGAAGGTTATTATTCGACCAGGGCAACGTATCGCCTTGCCGAGAAACTGGGCGTGGACATGCCCATTACCGGCTTGGTGTACTCTGTACTCTATGAAGACAAAAGCATACAGGACGCCATCAGGTCGCTGATGACCCGGGAGTTCAAGGATGAACTGCGTGGCATCTCCTAAGACTGACTGGGTGAGGGCTATTTCTTTGGCGGCGTATAGGGCCCCAACTTCTTTTTCGAGTTTTCAATCCACATTGTGTTCACGATTCCCATGTCCACCGGTTTTTTAATATAGCCATGATCTTGAAACCATTGGGCATCGGCTGTTAAACTGTCTATATTCATGGAGCCATCCGGCGATAGGCCAGTGGGCACTGTTTTCTGATAAAGAACCGGATCTTTCACCTTGGTCCACTTGATTAGAATCTTGACGATCTCATCGAAGTCCTTTCCGTAAAAGAAAGCGTCATTATAATCACGCAATCCCCGCAGGTAGGCGTTCATCCATTTTTGGGCCAGTTCAGGTTTATTGTTCGCAAAATTTTCCGAGTAGAAGATTGTTGCCGACTGCTGATCGGGATACACCTCGTCGTCGCCGGCGATGCGGATTGCCGCGCCCATCTGAACGGCGCGGGCCACGTGCGGTTCGATCTCCACCGCCGCGTCCAGGCTGCCGTTATCCAGCGCGGGGACGAAGGCGGAATAGGGCATGGTCTTGATGTTGATATCGGAAAGTTCAAGGCCGAAGCGCCTGGCCCACCTCTCGGTGACGATCTCCTGGGAAACGCCCTTGCCGGTGAGGGCCATATTGAAGCCCTTTTTGATTTTGAATTTGGAAACGTCGCCATCTGGCACGTTCTTCTTTGCGGCGATCAGGGCAAGATAGCCGCAATTTTTGCTGACCGTTCCTTTGTCGGCGACGATCTGAATTTTATGGCCGTCGTTGTACGCGTTGTAGAGTCCGGCGTTGATGTTGCCGCCGCCCACGTCAAGATCGCCCTTGATAAGGGATGGCAGCATCGCCACGCCTGATTTGGCAAAGGTCGTGGTGTCGGCTTGAATGCCTTCTTCGGCGAAGTATCCCCGCTCCATGGCGATGAAGATTCCAGAACTGGAAAGGACCGGAGAAGAACCGATCATCACCTTTTCCAGCTTCTGTCCCGGAGCATGACCCACGGAAAACACAGTGATGGAAACGACGCAGAAAATGAGAATGAACAAAAATTTCACATTAGGCGTTGTTTGCATGATAACTCCATTGGGATTTTGAGATTCAACGTTCAACCACTAGTGAGATAATTTATGCAATTATTGCTTGTTACGTCAAGTCCTAAAATTGTTTAACGACCAAAAAAGGATTTGGCGCATTCCCATAGGCCTGGCCGATTAGAGCTGATTGGCATCGAAATCTCATTCATTGCATTTGTCGGCGTTTCTTTTAAGACTGCAAGTGCGTGGTGCAACTATTACCGGCTATTATTGTATGAATCTTCGGCAACGATTGATATTGATTCGAACAAAGATGTTTTTTGCGTCTGTCGCCGTTGCGGTCCTTTTTATTTTTGCTGAGGGCATCGTCCGTATGAGCGGCTGGGGTGTGCTTCTGGAAGAGGAGCTTTTCAGCGATGTTTACAACGCGGCATATGAAATGCTTCCTAATGTCGCAAATCCCTGGAGCGCCATACAGGAGAATTTGAACAACGAAGGTTTCAGGGGGCGTCAAATCCCCGTTAAGAGAACGCCGGGTGTGATGCGGATCATCAGCGTGGGTGACTCGACAACTTTTGGCATCGGCGTTGAAGCCTACGAGACATACTCTCATATTCTGGAACAGTCTTTAAATCGTCGGGGATTGCGCGCCGAGATTTTCAACGCCGGCATTCCCGGCACGAATCTATGGCAGCAGTTGCTGCTCTTTGAAAGAGAACTGCTGAAGTACAAACCGGACCTTGTGATTCTCTACAGCGGTCCGAATATGAGACTCGATCTTTTCCATGTCCGTCGCGCTATTGAAAGCGGTACCTGGGGCTTGAAGGCCAGGGGAATTTTGTCGCACATGCATCTCTATCGCGTCATGAGGCGCTATTTGAAGCCTCCGAGGTTTGAAGAACTTTATAGCCAGTATCCCTTGCCGAATCAGAAAGGACCTAAACTGATGGTTCCAACAAGGTGGATTATTGAGGATGCAAAAAGAGATCTGGCGAGATTCCGGCAGTTGTGCGTGGACAATGAAATAATGTTGATAGCCGGTGGCATCATTCCGCGGGATATTTTCAAAGAGGCCCGTGAAGAAGGTATTCGCTCGGGTGATCCGAATTGGAAATCATTTTTTATCAAAAGAAACGTTGGCGGAGATTTGGCGCTTCTGATTTCCAAGATGGGCATCCTGCAATACCGGCCTGAAGATGAATTTCTGGATGCGTCATATAGCAAGGAGCTTTTCGTCGATGAAGTGCATTTTTCGTCGGAAGGTCATTTGCTGATGGCGAAGATATTGGTGCAAACAATTTGTGAGCGTAATCTATTGCCGATTCCGTGTTCGGATCCGCAAGAAGGTGAGGGCGGATGAGAGCTTCTCGCGTAAAATCCATCATCTTTGCGATGGCGACGGTTTTCCTCATTTGGGGATTCGCCAATCTCATCGTCGCGGCCTTGCATTGGGACAATCTGGGCGAGCAAAAATTTTATTCGGATGTCTATTCCATCCTCAACGAGGTTTTGCCGGGGGCCGAGATTCCATTCGCCAATGCCGGCAGCGAAATCGAGCGGGTCAACAGTCTCGGTTATCGGGGACCTGATTCGACTTGGGCGAAGCCCAAAGGCGTCAGGCGGGTTGTATCCGTGGGTGATTCATCGACATTCGGAGTCTTCGTTTCCTACGACGACACATATACCGGACTCGTGGCGAAAAAGTTGTCGAAGTTTAAGTCCTGGGAAACGATCAACACAGCGATTCCCGGAACGAACATCCTCCAGCACAGGCTTCAATTCTATTATAAAATACATCGTTTGCAGCCGGACATCGTGATGGTTTACGTCGTCCCCAACGTGCGCAACGATCTGGACGCCTTTCGTGAGTTCCATGATCAGTGGGGCCAGTGGCGGGTGGGAAAATCGACGGCTTTTCAACAGTTCATGCGCTCCTGGCCCCTTTACCGCCTGATGCGCAATGCTCTCAAAGGTCCGAAGGCGGCCGGGATCAAAAACCAGGTTGAGCTTATTTACACGCAGCAGCGCACGATGTCCGAGAGTCGGCGCTTTCTCGAGGGTTTTGCAAAGGACCTTTCGGCCTTAAGAAAAGACATTGTCAAAGGTGGAGCCATTCCCGTGTGGATATGGCATATCAATCGCGCCAGCGTAGCGCAGCACGCGGCCAGGCATACGCCGCCTGAGTCGATAGCCTTTAATCCCATGGCGGGGGCGCCTGAGGATTATTACGTTGTTTTGTTGAATTTCACCCTGCAATTCGGTGATGTCCTCGTCAATCCTTATCCGGGGGCCGTCGCGAAAGCGCAAGAGGGCGCGAAGATATTTGTCGATGAGGTTCACCCGACGGCCCTGGGGCACAAGATCATTGCCGAAGCCGTCTGGGATGAAATGAAGGCGCTTGTTAAATGATGCTTTTCGCTTTAGCGATTACAGATTGTATTTTTTAATCTTCTCGTAAAGCGTGGAGGGGGCGATCCCAAGGCGGCGGGCGGCGTTTTCGCGTGTTTTTTCCTCATGCAGAGCCAGCCGGATGGCTTGGGCCTCAATGTCTTTCAAAGTCCCGGAGTTTTTGTGAGATGACTCGGGCCAGAAAAAATCGCTGTCGCCAATAGGACCTTCGGCAGGGTTCATGACAAGCGTCCGGACGACTGCCGACTTGAGCTCGCGGACATTTCCGGGCCACCTGTATCCGTTTAGCGCTTCAATGGCCGATGATGTCAGTCCCGGATTCTTCATGCCCAACTTTTCGGACTCGGCGGCAAGAAAGTGCCGCGCCAGCAGCTCAATGTCTCGACCGCGCATTCGCAGCGGCGGCAGGTGAATCGGGATCATCCGAAGGCGATAGAGGAGGTCGTCGCGAAAGGCGTTTTTTGCTGCCAACTCTTCAAGATTTTTATTGGAGGCGGCGACGATTCTAACATCGCACTGGATTTCGCGCTCGGAGCCGACAGGGCGAATTCTGTGATCGTCCAGAACGCGCAGCAGTCGCGCCTGCATGTCCGGGGGAAGTTCGCTGATTTCGTCAAGGAAGAGCGTTCCTTCAGCCGCCAGCAAAAACAGACCTCGTCGCTCCCGACCGGCGCCGGTAAACGCCCCCTTTTCATGTCCGAACAACTCGCTCTCAAATAGATCCTTCGGGATGGCGCTGCAGTTGAGGGCGATGAAAGGTCCCGCTGATCTTTTTGACAGGGCGTGAATTCCACGGGCGACAACTTCTTTGCCCGTGCCTGTTTCCCCTTCGATCAGCACCGTCACGTCCGTGGGCGCGACGCGTCCGATCAAGGCCGTCATCAACCTGACAGCCTCGCAATCTCCCACCAGTCCGGGCAGAGCCAGCTTCGGCTCATCGATGATTTCCTCGCTTTTTTCGGATTGCAGAACGATGTCCGTTTCGCCGAGTCGGATGGTTTGCCCATCGGCCACATCGGAGATTGTCAGCTTTTGGCCGCTTATGAAAACGCCGTTTCGACTGCCGAGGTCCTCCACGGTAACTTGCCCCTGCACGGCGATTAGGGCCATATGGCGACCTGAAACATAGACGTCATTGAGGACGATGTCGCAGGAGGAATCCTTGCCGAAAACGCTTCTCCCTTCAGGCAGGGAAAGGAGTTTTTCCGGTCCACCCTGAGGTGATTTGATAATCAGGGTGACAGACCGCGTGACCAGAGTGCGGCTGCCTGAGTCGTAATGCAGTTTTTTTGTGGGTCCTCTGGTGCGCCTTTTGAATGCCACGGGCGTCAGTTCGTAGGGTCCAAGCCTGTCATTATCTCCTACGCCGATAGTCCTGGTCTTGACCTTCGTGCGATTTGTTGCGTTGCTGAAAACGGTTATTTCCACTCCATCTTCATGGCTTACCAGGCGCCAAAGAGTTCCTTTTTCGACTCCGGGCAAACAGATATCAGCCTCGTCGCCGGCTCCGACGATGAGGCCGGAGGGCGGCAGGCTGATGGAAACGATGTTTTTCCCCTGTTCTTTTATTTCAACCCTATTTGCCATTGTAATGTAATCGTTCCCCAGCGAGTGAACCAATATTTCATCATTTTCTTTTCACCTTTGTTTGTCAAAGGTTTGCTTTCCACGCCGCCGGATTCTTTGCCTCACGCCGCGAAGCACGAGCACGGCAATGCTGGTGTATTTTTATCCAGGCCATCGAGACGCCAACTGCCGGAGAATGCTTTTTTTGGCAATGCGACTACTCTTTCCCAAAAGGGATGAAAGTAAACAACATTAGCAACAAAACCAACAATTATTTTTGAAAAAATACCTAAGAAACTACTTGAATAAATATTTGTATCTTGCTAGAATGCAGGTGTTTTATCGTTCAAGAGACAAAAAAGGGCGACCCCCTTTGATTGGAGGCTTCTATGAAATCGCGCATGGTCAGTTTACTTCTGGCGGCATTGTTGTCGATTTTCACTGTTTGCGTCGTTGCATCCTGCAACAGCAGCGGCGACGACGATGATGATGACGGCGTCAGTTACGGAGAGGACATTCACGGCACTTATACCGCGCAGATGACATACGATGTGGATACCTGCTCGGTCGGCAACGAAGACAATGATCCCGTGGAATGGATTATCGAAATTGAGCAAAGCGACGATCTGTCGGTGGCCTGGGTCAGATACCAGGAAGTTGGCTCCGGCGATATGCAGGAATTGTTCAAAGGCACTGTATATGGAAACGTCGTCATCAAGGCCGGCATCGACACGCGAGGCGTTGGCGCCGACTGCGCGAAGATCAACGTTGAGGATTTGCAGATCCGCGTTGATGTTGAGAATAAATCCGTTTACGGGAATATCTCCAAAGACATCTTCTATCAGGGCGCCGGCTGCGACTCGTCAACAATCGATTGTTTCTACGAGCAGAGTTTTTCGACGGGTGAGTGAGCGGTCGTCAGGGGATTTGAAAAGGTTTCTCTTGACACGCTTTGCGCGTGTCGCGTTTAATTGCCGCGGTGATAACCAGCGCAAGGATTTAGATAGTTCCAAACAATCCTTCTATCCAAAAGAGGAAATCGGAATATGCCGTGGCTCAAATTTCTGACCTGGGTGTTTTGCCTTTCATTCATTGCCGGCTCTTTTGTATTGACCGCGTGCGGGGGCGCTGAAGACGACGGGGAAGACGAGGATGACGAATCCGACGACGATACCGAGCCGGAGGAGGCGACATCGCAGGAGTGTGTCGATGCCATGACCCGACTTTTCGGCGAGGACGGATGTGCGAATCCCGGTGAATATCCGTATTACAGCGATGAAAATATTCAAGGTTCCTGCGATCAGGATTTCGGGGTTGCCGCGCAGTCCGAATGTCATAAAGCGGCTTATGCGAATTTTGTCGCGTGCATGGAGCAAATAGATTGCGCCGATGCGCATGACAGCTACCAGGTTTGGACGGATTGTGGAATCGACTTCGGCGACGCCATCAATATCTGCGATTGCCCGCCGGACGGCATTTGCTAGATTCCATCGAAATTCCATTTATCCCCAAAGAAGTTATCGCTTTTTATGCCTCTGAATAGTTGGCATCGGGCTTGACACCTCTTTTTCCCGAGTGATACAGTCCGCCCGCTTTTTGTCATCGAGTTCTAACATTTTTGCTTCGGTGGAGCGGCCAATGAGGCGCATTGCGGTTATATCAGCGGTTACTTTGCTCGCTTTGATTCCTTTGGCGGCCAATGCCGATCTTTATCCGGTTCTCGGAGCCTCTGTGGAGTATTTCTGGCCTTCCGAGACAGAGATGTACGGCTCGCGCATGGCGTCGAACTCATGGGGCGAAGACATCAAAGGCATCAGTTATTCACACGGGACCGACCGGAACCAGTTCTTCACACCGAGCCGGTTTGATCGAGTTTTCAGTCCGGGGCTGACGCAGAGCGTCGCCTGGGATTTCGGGCTGTCCGTGGAACTGGCCGAAAGGTGGCTGTGGCTGATATGGGCGCCCAACCGTGATGTGGACATCGTATATAGCCGGACAATGGTTCCAATAACGATCACCCCAAGTTGGACCTTTAATAAAGGAGGCAACTTCAGGCCGATTATCGGCGCCGGTATTGGATATTGTTACGTCAACACGAACATCGCCGGTCAGGACCTTTACGACCAGCGCAGAAATGACAACTACAATCGAGAGGGCAGCCCTGAACCCGGCGATTCGGGCGACGCGAATGTTCCTGAACAAAGATTGTTTCTGAGAGGGTCTCGGGAGTTTTCTCGTGAAGCCTGGGTTCCTGAGGCGCACGCGATGGCGGGCTTGGAACTGGGAATCAATGACCAGTTATCCGTGACCGGGCAGGTGCGCTGGTCCGCAATGATGATGGAAACCATAGACATCGTTCGCGTCAGCGAGGGCAGTTCCGACAACTGGCGTTGGGAAGAGCAGAAAATAAAAGGAAATGCCGGAGGTTTCCACGGGACTATCGGAATCACTTACGCTTTTTAACCGGGTTGTGAAATCGACTGATTTTCTATATGAAGAACATTGCCTTGGAAACGATGATAAACACCGTGAGGCCTTTTGGAGGAAGTGAATGAGGATATTTTTCCTTTCAGTGATGATGCTGGTTATTTTGTCTTTATTTTCGCCGGTTGCCATGGCCGCCGATGAAACTCAGGAAGAGGGCGGCGTGGCCTTCGATCTGTCGGGATATTACCGCGTTCGTTACGACAACACATTCAATTTGGGTTGGCGTTTCAACGAGGAATACGAAGACGGAGATGATAACGAGAACAGCGATTGGTGGTCCTACTTCGATCAAAGGGCCTTGCTGCTTCCCGTTATCCGCGTCAACGAGAACATCGTACTCAAAGCGCAGGTGGACGCCTTGCGCAATGTCATGTTTGGACAAAACACCCAGGCCACCGTTCCCATGGCGGTTGTCGAGCGCAATCCGGCCGATACAGAGAAAATTGAAACCGTCGAATTTGATGCTGAGAAACTGGACAGAGGAAATGTCTTTTCTCAAAGCGCTTCGGCCAATCAGAGCATTGAAGGCGACGGAGCGGCTCGCGGAGAAGTCGATCCGATCCAACTGACGCGATTGTGGGCGGAAGTCATGCTGCCTATCGGCTTCGTGCGCTTCGGTCGCATGAGTTCCAATTTCGGCATGGGGATTTTTTCCAATTCCGGCCTGCCGAAAAAGACCGCCTTCGGATACGAAGGGCTCGACAGCAATTACGGCGACACTTACGACCGCCTCATGTTTGGAACGCGAGTCGGTAAACACTACATTCCGGTTGTGATTTACGACCGCGTGGTGGAAGGCGATTTCAAGACCGGCGACAAAGATGTTCACCAGTACGTCTTCGCGCAGTACCTTCGGGATATCGAGTTCGGCGACCGCAATGCGTTCAACGGCGGGCTATATCTGATGCACCGCACGCAGCAGTCCACTAACGCGCGCATCTTCGCCTACGACCTGTGGTTGAAGATGGAGGTCGGCGGTTTCACTATCGAGAATGAAGTGGTCGCCCTGCAGGGTTCCTTCAACCAGATTCCAACCAGCACCATTGATGATCTGATAGAATCCGGATTGCCCACGGGCGAAGGCGGCGGGAAAATCGAAGTTGACGCCTACATTGATGCATTCCGCGCGAATTACAAAATGAAAAAATGGGGCGCCGGCGTTGAGTACGGTTTCTCCAGTCCATCGGATCCTGATCCCGAGCGCGAGTTCGACGCGGACGCCGCGGCCGCCATTGCCGTCGCCGCGACGCAAAAAGACGCCGACGAAGACGGCAGCGAAGCTTCCATAGAATTTATCAACGCCGTGGTGGAAAACCAGGCGGCATTCGGCAAGAAAGTGTACAGTTTCTACTTTGACTCGGATTATGACGTCGATCTGATTATTTGGGAAACCCTCATGGGCGGTCGCGTGGAAAACGGCATGTACGGAAAAGTCTCCGGCTACCTTCAGCCTATTGAGGAATTGCGGATTCAATTTGATGTGATCAACAGCTATATCAATGAGTCCCATAAGGGCATGGACGGAAAGGACGCCTCCCACGACCTGGGTTGGGAAGTCGATGTCGATGTTTCCAGTCTCGCTTACGGGCACTTCTTCACAGGCGTCCAGTTCGGCTACGCATTTTTGGGCGATTATTTTTCCGACATGTACGACGGTTCGGAGAACATCTTTACCATGCAGATGCGAACAGGAATCACCTTTTAAAAACAGCCAAAGATGCTGGCTGTTTTCAGGGTCAAGGGCTTAGGGTTTGGGGTTATGAAGGGGTGAGCAAAAAAGGTTGGATAAGCGATAATTTGGGTAACTTGCTTGTCGGGATAATCGGTGCTGTATGCGATGCTTTCCTACTCTTCCAAGAAATAATCCGAATCAATTTTTTTAATCTCGAAAGTGTTTTCCAAGGTGACGCCCAAGCTAAAATCGATCATTAGTTGAGCAAATTGATCGCCGTCAATTAGAATGATCTTGTTTTCAATATCTTTAGCATAGTCTAATGCCTTCTGGGAAAACCTGGATGTGGTGATGAAGACGCCCTTACGCGATCGCTTGCCCTGTAATGCACCGGCAAACTTCTGAATTTCCGGGCGGCTAACCGTGTGGTCCTTGTCCCACCTTTTTGCCTGAATGTAGATGATGTCCAATCCGAGGCGGTCTTGCTTGATAACGCCGTCGATTCCTTCATCACTGACTTTGCCGATGGCTTGCCCTGCGTCTTTTATCGTGCCGCCGTATCCCATTTTCACAAGCAGTTCAACAACGACATTTTCAAAAAATGTTGGCGAACTGGAAAGAACTTGGTCAAGAATTTCATCGGCCAAGGTTTTCCGAATATCCTGGTAGGATTCTCCAATCTGCTCAATAGGAGTTTTTTCCGCATCGTTATCAACACTCGCGATATTTTCCGTTACGCCCCCTCCTTTTGCTCCTGGTTTTTTCGAACGGAATTTTTGGAACGAGGGGAAACGCATGAGATATTTTATGTTAATGCGTTCCGGGTTTTCTTTTACAACCTGAAGGCCCTGTTCTGTGATTAAAAAAACTCCTCGCCTGATGTTTTCAACAAGCTTTGCTCTACTCAAATAGGCTTTTGTCCAAGCAACACGATTGGAGAAGGTGGACATCTTTCCGCTTGGAAGTTTTTCACTCAGTTCGTCTTTGGTGAGGTTGAAATGTTCGGCTAAAAGTTGCCGTGTTTCGGGCATTGTGTATTCCCGTCCATCGACTATCGTTTTCAAAAAGGGCATCATAATTGATTGAAAATCGGGAATCGCCATCTGTTTCTCCTGCAAATTATTTGTAAAAAACCAAGGGATAATATCTACCACAAGGAACAGGAACAAGTCTATTAGCCATGGACCCTTGAGCGTGCAAATAAAATAAGTGCTAATTCACGCATGCCTCCTCAAAGCCCGCAGGGCGGTACAATAATAGCCGGCAGCGTTAGCTGCCGGGACGCCTTGTCACTCTCAAATTACACGAACTCCGAAGGAGTGTCACATCCATTTTAGACGATGCCTCGATCTTGGGAAAATGTTTGCTGAAAAACAGTTGAATTAGACTCCATACCCTAAACCCTGACCCCTAGCCCCTTTGCCCGGATGTTTGCATCCTGACTTTTCTTTTCAATAAAATGGACCTTTTACGCATTCGTGTGTATGTTTTCTTTCGTCAAAGGGTATTGCAAGCCCTGAAAAGTTGATGAAGGAGCGGCGAATGAGATTCGGCAATTTCCATAACATTTTTGTCGTAGCGCTTATGGCGGCGACGTTATTTTTCGCGGCGGGCGCGGGTAATCCAGCCCTTGCCGAAGACCAGGCAGGCTCTGGCGCAAAAATGGAAAAAGTGGATGAGTCGGATAATTCGCCTCTGCTTGTCGGCGCCGCGCGCATTGACATCACGCCGAGCAAGTCTGTCATCATGGGCGGCTACGGCGTATGTGCTTTTTCCAAGGCGCTTTGCCGCTGGTCCAAAGGCGTACACGATCCGATCTATGCAACAGCCATATATTTTGAAAAGCGCGATGAAGCTTTTGTTCTGATCGAGGCTGATCTCGTCGGGCTCGTGCAGACAGACATCATAAAAATCCAGAGCCTTGTTTCAGAGCGGACGCACCTGCTGCCGACCAGGGTGATCGTTGCTGCGACGCACACGCATTCCAGCCCCGATACCGTCGGCCTGTGGGGTTCCATCCTTCCGCCCGACTCGGGAAGGGATGAAGGCTATATCGAAATGATCATTGCCAAAGCTGCCGTTGTCGCCGCGCAAGCCAAGGGATCGGCTCGGCCCGCGCGGCTGTTTTACGCTGTCGGTGAGCAGGCTGACCTGCACCGCAATACCTACGACGATAAGACCAGCAATTTTTATATCGACCACACGATCACGGTGCTCAAGGCGGCTGATAAAAATGGCCGCGTCATCGCCACCTTGACGAACTGGGGCTGCCATCCAACGACTGAAGGAATGAAAACGCGCCTCATTTCATCGGATTGGGTGGGAGCTTTTTATAAGGATATGGCTGCGCACGAGTCCGGCGTGCACATGTTCGTCAACGGCTCCATCGGCGCCGCCATCCAGCCCAATGACAATTGGAAACGCAAAAATCTCGAAGGCGATGGAGAAAATTTCCGATGGGCGGGTCTCCTGGGGACGACCCTGTCGGCGCAGGTGCGCGAAATGATGAAGGAAATGGAAGAAGCTCGTTTCGATCACATGACCGTTCAATACACCGAAGCATCCATTCCCATGATGAACGGTATTTATCGCTTCGGGAGCAACCTTGGGCTTTTGAATCTGCCGGTGCCGAAAGTGGGCGAGCCTCTGAATTTCAGGATTGCGTCGATGACGATGGGGCCATTGCGTTTTGGAACGATGCCCGGAGAAATTTCACCGCAGATTGGCGATGGCATTAGAAAACGAATGGGCGGCAAGGCGCAAATCCTCATCGGCCTGGGGCAGGACTGGTTCGGGTATGTCCTCGACCGGGAGCAGTATGAAAATGAATTGTATTCCTATGAGAAAATGCTGAGCCCCGGTCCCGACTTCGCCGAAGCGATCTATGGCGTTTACGACGAAATGACTTTTCCAAAATAGAATCACATCGCGAATAGAAGTGACGCAGGCAATGCGACGCACGCAGCGGTCAGTGATGATTGTGGGAGCGGTTTTGTTCTCGTGAATGTAGGAGCGACATTCCTGTCGCGACCTTGGCTGCGATGTCGATCAGTCACGACAAGAATGTCGTTCCTACAGAAAATTCCCTAAATGGAAGCCAGGCGAGCCATCTCGGGGTTTTCGTCTTTGATCCTGTTTTTGTCATCGACGAAAATGAGCTTCGGCTCGTGCTTTTTCGCTTCGGCGTCTTCCATCTCGAACCAGGACCCGATGATGATCATGTCGCCGACGGAAACCAGGCGGGCAGCCGCGCCGTTCACGCAGATACAGCCCGAACCCCTTTTCTCAGGAAGGGCGTAGGTTTCAAATCGTTGGCCGTTTGTAATGTCCCACACAGCCACTTTTTCAAAGGTCAGGATATCCGCCGCCTCCAAAAGGGTTCTGTCTATGGCGATGGAGCCTTCGTAATTGAGATCGGCTCGCGTGACGGTGGCGCGGTGAATCTTGCTGTTTAGCATCGTGCGCTTCATTTTATTAACCTCCATATCGGCTCAGCACCGGCGCGGGGCCGGTTGCCTGCACCCACGGAATATTAGCGGGGTTTTTTGTGCCCCAAAAGAACAGTGTTGTCAATAAGCCGCGCAACACTAAATTTCATTGCCATGGCCAAAAGCGAAGGTCCGGCAATATTTTTCTCGATGAGCTTCAAATCGGGGATCGACCTGATCTCAACGTAATCGAGTTTTGCCAGTGAAGCCTTTTGCAACTCTTTTTTCACTCCATCGAGGATCACGTCCACGCTTCTTATATCTCTTTCGACCATTTCACGGGCATCCTTGAGCGATTTCGACAAGTGGACGGCTTGCCGTCTCTCCTCCGTGGTAAGATAAACATTGCGGCTGCTCATGGCCAGGCCATCAGGCTCGCGAAAAGTTTCCTCCGGCACAACCTCAAGGTCCATGTTCATGTCCTGAACCATGCGGTCCACCACAAGGTATTGCTGATAGTCCTTGGCCCCGAAGACGGCATAATGCGGTTTGACGATGTTGAAAAGCTTCGCGCACACCGTCGCCACGCCCTTGAAGTGGATCGGGCGGTCGATCCCGCACATCACCTTTTGAAGGTGCGTGACTTGCACCTCTGTCTGAAAACCGTCCGGGTACATGGATTTTGCGTCGGGATAATAAATAATATCCGTTCCCCGCTCCTTTGCCAGGCGCTCATCACGCTCGAAATCACGGGGGTAGCACTCCAGGTCCTCGCCGGCGGCAAACTGCGTGGGATTGACGAAAATCGACAGGACGATCACATCCGACAATTTCCGCGCTCTGTCGAGAAGCGCCATGTGTCCCGCATGCAAATATCCCATCGTGGGAACGAATCCGATGCTTTTTCCCGCGGCTCGGATTCGATCCGCTTCGCGCTTCATTTCCTGGGGAGTTTTTATAATTTTCATGTGAGTCCTCACCTCGAAAAAGAGCTAATTTTTGTCATTTCGACCGGAACGACAAGGTTTGAACTTCTCTTTTAGGTTTCAAATGACAACCAAATTCAAAGGCGAAAAATTCTTTGAAATGTTTCCGCTCATTTTGAATCAAACTTATTTCCTAATGGGCTAGCTGTTTGAGCCAAGGGGAATGAAATGCTTGGTGCCGCGCTCGTGCGTTTCGATTTCGTGCAGCAGCGCGTCGAAGTCTTCGGCGCTGTTGACGAAGTCAAAATCCGATGTGTTCACCACGAGCAGGGGCGTTTCATCATAGGCGAAGAAAAACTTGCTGTAGGCATTGGTCAAGGCCGCGAGATATTCCGGCGACAGGCGTTTTTCGTAAGGGATATTGCGCGTGCGGATGCGTTTCAAAAGAACCTTGGGATGGGCCACGAGGAATACAACCAAGTCCGGCTTGGCGATTTCAGGTTCGAGGATGCGAAAAACGCGTTGGTACAACGCCAGTTCGTGCTCTGTCAGGTTGAGGGCCGCGAATATTTTATCTTTGGCAAACAGATAATCGCTGATGGTATAGCGCTTGAACAGATCCTGCTGCAGCAGATCTTTTTGCTGCTGGTATCGGGAAAGCAAAAAGAAAAGCTGCGTCTGAAAGGCGTATTTTCGCGAGTCCTTGTAAAAACCTTCGAGAAATGGATTTTCAGCGGCCTGCTCCAGGACAAGACGCGCGCCGAGTCTTTCGCCGAGCATCTTGGAAAGGCTCGTTTTCCCGACGCCGATGGGACCTTCCGCAACGATGTATCTCGGTTTTGCCATTCGCTTTTTCGACCTTGCGGGATTGTCGTATTCGTCCTGTTTTTCATCAATAACATGATCATGCTAGCCAATCTTGAAAGGTCGGGCAAGGTGGCGTGATGTTGAAAACGCTATTTAGGAAAAAAAAGCCGCGAGCGTCATTTTGGCCGACTTGCTTTCCACGTCGCGACAGTTAAGCTGATTTCGGTACTGAATATGCGCCGCAAAACAAAGGATGCTGGGCAGCCAATGAAACGACTATTATTTTTTGCGTTGTTCATTTTGACATTTAACGCGGCGCAGGCATTCGCTGAGGCCGCATCCCGGGAAATTCTGGTTCCGGAAAGTCCGGTCATTGAGATTGTTGTCGCCGGGGACGTTGTGGTTTCACCGGGGGACAGCGGAAAAATCACGATTTCCGGATCGCTCACGAGCCGCGCGAATAACAAAACGGCAACCAAAGACCCTATCAAGCTCAAAGCGACAGAGGCGGGAGCGAAAATCGAGACGGATCATTTTTCGCAAAAGAAATTCGTCGCTAACACGCGGATTCTCATTCCGGCGGACGCCGCATTGCTCATCAAGATCGCCGGCGGAACTCTGAAGCTGGAAAAGATTGAGGGCGACCTAAAAATTCGGCAGAGGGGCGGAACGGTCACAATCAACAGGCATCGAGGCGATATCAAAGTCGAAATGTCGAAAGGCAAACTGGATATTTCCGAATATCTGGGCGAGGGCCGCAGCGTGGTTGTCGAGGGGAAAAAGGGAGATGTGTCGGCGTCCATCGGAGCGGTGGAGGTTGGTCCGGGCCGCATCGAAATGAAAAAGGGCAATATCCGCTTTCAAATAGATCACGGCACGAAAGTCGCTGTTCACGCGCGCATCACCAAGCGGGGCGTGGTCAAATCCGACGAAGCCGTTACACGCACCGATCCGGCAACCGCCTACTTCACCGCCAACGACGGAAGCAGTTTATGGGAACTTAGCTGTAGAGAAGGCACGATCAATTTAGTCGTTCCAAGCCATAAAAAATAGACCCTTCACACTACGCGTTAATTTCTGCTATTATCCGGTGCCCGATAGCCACAGGCGGGTAGCTC
>Ga0307990_1000600_pt1 | contig 31737 bp, 31 predicted proteins | sample EllFjometagen129_FD_203168 | JGI IMG/M metagenome (GOLD analysis project Ga0307990, IMG submission 203168) | Marine microbial communities from Ellis Fjord, Antarctic Ocean - #129 | ecosystem: Environmental > Aquatic > Marine > Unclassified | place: Southern Ocean | collected 2014-10-08
TGTTTTAGACTCCACCCGTGTTCAATTGCCTTTTGGAATTGGTAACATCGGCACTAGTTTTAGAAATGAAGTCACCACTGGTCAATTTATCTTTAGAACCCTTGAGTTTGAACAAGCTGAGATTGAATATTTCTTTGATCCAAAGAAAGAGGACTGGCAAGAACTGATGACTACTTGGAAAGATAGTATGTGGAGTTTTGCCACTCAAGAACTTGGGGTAAAAGAAGAAAATCTTCAATGGCGGCAACACACTGATAAAGAACGATCTCATTACAGCCTCGACACTTGGGATTTAGACTACAAATATCCTTTTGGCTACAAAGAGCTGTGGGGTATAGCATATAGAACAGACTATGATCTCAAACAACATCAAGAACACTCTAATAAAAACCTAGAATACACTGATCCCAATACTCAAAATAAATTTTTACCTCATGTCATTGAGCCAGCAGGTGGAATAGCCCGTTTTTTCTTAATGGCTCTTTGTGATGCTTATTGGGAAGATAAAGAAAATAATCGGACAGTTTTAAAACTCCAGCCAAGCCTAGCACCTTATAAAGCAGCTGTTTTCCCTTTAGCTAGAAACAAACCAGAGCTGGTAAAAATAGCTCGAGATATTTTTGATAATCTAAGCCAAGAGTATCATCTGGCTTGGGATGAACGCAGCAGTATTGGCAAGCGTTATCTTTATCAAGATGAGATTGGCACTCCTTACTGCATTACCGTTGATTATGAAACCTTAGAAGATGATGCTGTCACTATTAGAGATCGAGATACTACAGATCAAACTAGGGTAAAGATTGAAGAACTTGCAGAGTACTTAGAGCAAAGAATATAATAAAAATTAGGTAATAACTAATCATAAATTTCATGAAAAAAAAACTCATTATCGCCGGCGTAGCCTTATTAGTTATTGGGGGAGGTATTTTTGCCTTTACCAAGTTACGCTCCAAACCAGCCACCACTGAAGAAACCACTAAAAAAAAGCGCATTGAAGAGCCCACTAATATTATCGCTGTCGCCGACAGACCATATCTGCAGATTATCCCTCATAGCGATGGCCACAACCTTAGTATTGAAGTAATTGAGCTTAAAAAAGATGCTACGAGTGTCGAATACGAGCTTGAATATCAAGCTGGATCGCTTCTACAAGGTGCTTTTGGCCAATTAAGTCTTGATTCTCTACCAGCTACTAAAAAAATCTTACTTGGTAGTTGTAGCGCTGGAGGAGCCTGTACCTATCATGAAGATGTTCAAGGTGGCACCCTCCTAACTCGTTTCAATGGCCCAGAATCATATGCCCTTAAATCTCGTTGGAAATATATTATCAACTCAACTAATGAAACCGCTTTCAGCTCTCAAGATGCTAAGTTTCAGATTGACTCAGCTAATTTAGCTAGACAATCATACTTAGTCATATTTAATACTGCTGGTTATCCAACCAGCCTAGAGTCTGAGCCTGTTTCCGAGCTTTACTCACTAACTACAGCTAGTAAGCTAACTGGAGAAGCCGAGCTAACTATTCGTGCTGAAGAAGAAGGTGAGCTGATTATCATGGGCTACAATGGCTCAGTATGGCAAGAGTTTGAGACTACTGTTGATGGTAAAATGGCTACCGCAGAAGTAGAGCTGATGGAGCTCTATACAGTTACGAAATAATAATTTTAAATAAAATTAAAAGACCACCTTTTAGGTGGTCTTTTTTTATCCCCATAACTAATCTCTAACACCCGAAAATCGTTCGGGGTTTACTTGACTGTTTCCAGAGTGTATCTTTTGGTTATGGTAAGAAATGGTAAATAAGCTTATAGTATCCAAGATGTTCATCGGCAAATACTATCACGCTCTAGAAGAAAATAATCGCATTTCATTACCAAAGAAATTTAGAGAAATAGAAACAGATTGGGTTGTGACTCGAGGATTAGACGGTGGTTTGTTTTTATTTAGAGCTACGAATTTTAATCAAGAACTGAAAAAATTTTCGCAGCGCACCTTCACAAAAAAAGCACATCGTGACTTTATCAGATTAATGACCAACGAAGCTCAAGAAGTTATGGCTGATGACAATGGTCGAGTTTCTCTGCCCGAGTACTTGATTGAGTTTGCCCAGCTAAAAAAAGATTTAGTTATTGTTGGTAGTTATGAGCGAATAGAAATTTGGGATAGAGATATTTATCATAAGTATTTAACTCAAATTGAATCAGACGCTGAAAAAATTGCCGAAAGATTAAATGACGAATAAAAAAATTCATGTTCCAGTCATGCTCCAGGAGGCTATTGAAGGCCTCAATATAAAAGCCGATCACTGGTACATCGATGCCACATTCGGACAAGGTGGACACACTCAAGAGATTCTTTCTCTAGCAGGAAAAGTTGTCGCCTTTGACTATGACCAAGAAAATATCGTCGCTGGAGAAGAAAAGTTTGCTGCAGAAATTAAGAATAAAAACTTGATCTTAGTTAGGGAAAATTTTAATCAACTAAAAAAGATAATTAATCAGTTACAACAAACTCGGCAAGTTGAAGAAATCAACGGAGTCTTATTTGACTTCGGTACTACCAGCGAGCAACTGACTTCAATTGATAGAGGACTAAGTTTTTCTGGGCAAGATCAAGAGCTAGATATGAGACTAGACCAAAGACTGGGAGTCAAAGCTAAAGATCTACTCGCCATCATGAGTCAGAAACAACTTCAAAAAATCTTTGAAGTATTTGGCGGAGAAACTGAAGCTAGAAAAATCTCAAAAGAAATTGTTGAGCTGCGAAAAAGTGATCAATTTATAGCTACAGTTTCAGAACTAGCAACTCTTGTCTCAAAAATTAAACATCATAGTTCTAGAAAAATTCATCCGGCCACTAAAGTTTTCCAAGCGCTAAGAATTGCCGTTAACAATGAGTTAGAAAATATTGAGCAGTCTCTGCCACAAGCATTAGAAATCATTAGCTCTGAAGGAAAAATTATCACGATCGCTTTTCATGAAGGAGAGGACAGAATCATTAAAAATTATTTTAGGAAATGGGAAAAAGAAAATAAAGGAGTTCAGGATTCAAAAAAAGTTCTCAAGCCAACAAAACAAGAAATATCAAAAAATCCAAAATCTCGCAGCGCTAAGCTGAGAGGTTTTATAAAAAAATAATAAAAATTATGTTTAGAAAACAACAAGGTGAATGTCAAAGACAGAGAAGGTGCCCTGGGGTACAACTATATCTAGCTTACTACACAGCAATTGGCTGTTTGATTTTATTTCAAGTAATTTACACTCTTTATCAGACTAGCCTAGTTGTTGCCCATGGTCGTCAACAAAGAACTCTAGAAAATACCCAACATCAACTGGCAGAAAAAAAACAATTACTCCAAGGAACTTTAGCCGAAAAGACTTCACTATTGGCTTTTTCAGAAACAGATGGCTTAACTAGCTATCAATTAATTTCTAGTCCAATCATTATTGATAAATCCATTAGTCTAGCGGCAGCTAATTAGCTTACAATAGTCACTAATGATTAGTAAGTACTCCAAGTCACGCTCAAAATCTTACTCACCTTCAATTAGAAATAAAGTTGTTATCTTCTGTATTTACTTTGGTTTATTGAGTATTTTATCAAGATTATTCTATTGGCAAATTATTGAAGGATCTTGGCTAAAAACTGCAGCTAACAATCAATACCAACGCACCTTAACCCAACAGGGAAAACGGGGGCAAATTTTTACTAGCGACAAACACCTCCTAGTGGGCAATATTTCTAAATATCGCCTCGTTGCTTACCCTCAACTTCTGACAGAAAGCCCAGATAAAATTAGCCAACTCATCAACCCAATTATTATCAATGATTATGAAGAGTATCAAGATGCTAGTGAATCAGCAAAAAAAGAAGAATTATCAAAAAATCTTCAACAAACTATTAAACAAAAACTAGAAAAAAAAGAGGCTAAGTGGGTTTCCCTTTTACCCAGCTTAGCTGAAAAAACTAAAAATAGAGTTGAAGAACTAGATATAGCTGGCCTAGATTTTGAAGACACCTCAGTCCGTTTTTACCCAGAAGCATCGATGGCAGCCCATCTAACTGGCTTTGTAGCTAAAGATGAAGGGGGGCAAGATGTTGGTTATTTCGGAGTAGAAGGCGCCTTAAATAAAGAACTTTCTGGGAAAAAAAGAAAAATTACCTTGACTACCGATGCCTTTGGATTCTCTTTATTGGGCCAAAAAAACTCTTCTTCAAACTCAAATCAAGGTCGAGATGTAGTTCTAACTGTACAGCGAGATATTCAATCTTTAATAGAAACTGAATTAAAAAAAGGTATGGATCGTTATGGAGCTAAAGCTGGCGAAATAGTAATAATTGAACCCCAAACAGGTAAAATATTGGCCCTAGCAGCTGAACCAAAGTATGATCAAGAAAAATATTATCAATACGACCCCTCTCTTTACAAAAATCCACTTTTAATAAATCTCTTCGAGCCTGGCTCAATTATGAAAACCCTGACTGTATCTGCTGGTATTGATACCGAGTCAATTACTCCAGACACGCAATGCCCACGTTGTGATGGCCCAAAAACAATTGGTAAATACACCATTAGAACTTGGAATGACGAGTATCACCCTCAAATTAACACGAGTGATGCTTTAGCAAAATCTGACAACATCGCCATGATCTTCATCGCTGAAGAAATGGGGAGTGATGTTTTTGAAGAATACTTACGAAACTTTGGTATTGGTGAAGAGTTGGGAGTAGACCTTCATGGCGACAACAGCACGCCTTTTCCTCAAAAATGGGGTCCAGTTGAACTAGCGACTCGCTCTTTCGGACAAGGTATTAGCACCACTAGTTTACAAATGGCTAAAGCTGTCTCTGCCATTGCTAATCGTGGCCAATTAATGCAAACCCAAGTGATTGAATCAGTCATTGATCCTGATGGAGAAGAGATCGTGGTTCAACCTAAAAAAGTTAGACAGGTTATCTCGGATAAAACTGCCCAACAAGTAACAGAAATGATGGTTTATGCTGCTCAGAGTGGAGAAGCTCAATGGACTTACCCAAAAACTCATACTGTGGCAGCCAAAACAGGTACCTCCCAAATTCCTGCTCAAGATGGAGGATATAGAGAAGATGCTACTATTGCCAGCTTTATTGGCTTTTCTCCGCCAAGCAATCCCAAGTTTTTAATGCTAGTTAAGCTAGTTGAGCCTCAAAGCTCTCCTTGGGCTGCCGAAACAGCTGCCCCTCTCTGGTATAAAATTGCTGAAAAACTATTCCTAAGTCTTAACATTCCCCCTGATCATCAGGAGCCCATAGGTTATAATTAGTTATATGCACAGCATTTTGCGTACCAGCTACTTTTCCTGCGTTTCACTTGAAAAAGCAGGGTCCGTAATTCGCCTTGCATTTTGCGTACCTGCTATTTTTTCTTCGTTATCACTTGAAAAAACAGGGTCCGTAATTCGCCTTGCATTTTGCGTACCAGCTACTTTTCCTGCGTTTCACTTGAAAAAGCAGGGTCCGTAATATGAAATCAATCTGGAAGATGTTTCTCTATAAGGTTAAACGCCCTTTTCATTTCATTAAAACTGGACTCTTAAGAGGCTTGTTTGGTCAAATTAAATACAAATTCCCTGCTAAAAATCTCAAGATTATTACTATTACTGGTACCGATGGTAAAACTACCAGCGCCACCCTGCTCTATCACGTCCTAAAAAGAGCTGGTAAAAAAACCGCTCTTATTTCTACTGTCGCCGCTTATATTGGAGCAGAGGAAATATCGACTGGACTACACGTCACCTCTCCAGATCCATTTGCACTTCATAAATTAATTAGAAAAATGGTTGACGCTAATGTCGAATACTTAGTACTAGAAGTCACATCTCATGGAACTTATCAGTCTAGGACTTGGGGCATTAACCCTGTTTTGGCTGGATTGACTAATATTAGTCACGAACACCTAGATTATCACCTGACTCAAACTGAGTATCTTAAAGCTAAGACTCTTATTTTAAATAAAGCTGAAAAAGTAATTATTAATGCTGATGATATTAACTACCGGCTTTTAAAATCAAGTCTTAAACAACCTATCGAAAAAATAATTGAATACTCAACTACAACTAGATTGCCTCGAATAATTTCAAGTGCTATTAAAGATAGGTTTTCTGAAAAATACAACCAGATGAATGCCAGATTAGTCTATGCCTTAGCTACTGAGCTGGACATTGCCAATGAAAAAATAGCAGCTGCATTCCAAAGCTTTCCCAATATTGTTGGCAGAATGCAAGAAATAGAAACAAAAAAATCATTTCGTGTCTTAGTTGATTTTGCTCATACTCCTCAAGCACTTAAGGTAGCCTTAACAGCTTTAAGAACTCAGCTTAAGGGCACTAAGGGAAAATTAATTGCTGTTTATGGCACTGCTGGGCTGAGAGATCAGCAAAAAAGACCACTAATGGGCGAGATCGGAACTCAAATTGCCGATCTAGTTATTTTTACCGCTGAAGACCCACGCACTGAAGACGTCTGGTCAATTATTCGCCAACTAAAAGAGAATCTTCACCAAGACCTAGATAAAGTCCTCAGTATTGCTGATAGAAGAGAGGCGATTGAGTTTGCCATTAATAAACTAGCTAAAAAAGATGATATTGTGGCTATTATGGGAAAAGGTCACGAACAAAGCATGTGTTTTGGTAAAACTGAGTATCCTTGGAGCGACGTTAAAGTTGTTAAAGAAATACTCAAACAAAGCCGATGATAGACATACTTAACTTCAATAATTTTTATCTAGTGGGTATCAAAGGTGTGGCCATGACTTCTATGGCTCAACTTTTAATTGATGCTAATAAAAAGGTTGCTGGGAGTGATGTTGAAGAAGAATTTGTCACTCAGGAAATTTTAGATAAGCTAGGAATTAAGATTGATGTAAATTTTACAAAAATTCTCCACACAGATACTGATTGCGTTATCTACACTGCCGCTCACCAAGCCTTGGAGAATCCCCAAGTTAAACAAGCTCTAGCTAAAAATATTCCCGTAGTATCTCAAGCAGAAGCAGTGGCTTCGCTTTTTAACCGACAAGCTGGAGTTGCTGTGTGTGGAGTGGGGGGGAAGAGCACGGTTTCAGCTATGATCTCTTGGGTATTAAACGATCTTAAATATGACTTTTCATTTTCCGTGGGAGTGGGTAATATTCCTGGTATTAATAAAACTGGTCAATGGAGTCCTGAGGCAAAATATTTTATAATTGAGGCTGATGAGTATGTGATTGACCCACAAGCTGGTTTTGCAGCCCAAGCACGATTCTCGTTTTTAAAGCCAGATCTTACCATCTGCACCAATCTAAAATTTGATCATCCAGATGTATATAAAGATTTTGACCATACCAAACAAACTTACAATGATTTCTTCCGTCAAATCAAACCGGGCGGAAAACTAATTATCAGCTCCAACGACTTACGCCACTTAGATAATGATTTACCTGCATCTAAACTCACCTTTGGAGAAGACCCTCGAGCTACATTAAGTTTAAGAAGCTATAAATCTCAATTAGGGCAAACTCTAAGCGAATTCTCCTATGAGAATAAAACCTATGATCTTAAACTTCAGCTTCCTGGAAAATACAATGTCATTAACGCTTTAGCTACAATTTTGGCTCTTACTCAGCTGGGCATTGACCCTCAGCAAGCAGCTGACTCCCTAGCAACTTTTGCATCTACAAAGCGCCGCTTTGAGTTTATCGGCAAAAAAAATAAAGTCAGTTACTACGACGATTATGCTCACCATCCACATGAGATAAAAGCCGTCATTGCCGCTCTTGCAGACTGGTATCCAGAACAAAAAAAAGTAATCGCTTTCCAATCTCACACTTATTCTAGAACTAAAGAACTTTTTAGTGATTTTGTAGATTCTTTTGCTGATGCTGATGAAGTAGTCATGATTGATATTTTCAGCTCGGCTAGAGAAAAAGCAGATCTATCTGTCTCTAGCGATAAGCTTTGTGAAGCTATTAACCAAAAATATCGCCTGCCAGCTAAAAATTTAAAAACTATTGATAACTTAGCAGCATACTGCAAAAATCAACTCAAGCCTGGAGATATACTTATTACACTTGGAGCAGGTGATATTTATCAAGTACATAACTTAGTTTAGAATATACACACACATGTCAATTTTAGATCAACTTCAGCAGAAATTTCCCCAGCTTGATTTTAAGCATCAATATCTTCTGACTAAACAGACATATTTTAAAATTGGTGGCCACGCAGAAGTTTACCTTGAGCTTGATCAAAAAAAACAAATTGTTGAAGTAATTTCTTTTTGCAAAAAAGATAAGATTAAATTTACTATTTTAGGTGGAGCTAGTAACGTCGTCATCTCTGATGATGGTATTTCAGGATTAGTCTTACATCTAAAAAATAACCACCTAGTAGACCTCAATCAAACCACCAAAGACAAAAAACATTTAATTAAAGTCGGGGCTGGTCTCAAAACATCATTATTAGTCAAGAAAACGGTGGACCTTGGCTATACTGGACTTGAATTTTTCCTAGGAGTACCCGGCACAGTCGGCGGAGCAGTTTTTAATAACGCTCACTACTTAGAAGATCTTATTTCTGATCATATTTACCAAGTGGAAATTATCACTCAGTTAGGAGAAGTTGAGACTATCGATGCAAACGAGTGCGAGTTTAAATATGACTCTTCTCGCTTCCATCATACTGGTGAAATTATCTTAGAAGTCACTTTTGCTTTAAAAAAAGGTTCTCTAAAAAAGTCTCAAGAATTAATAAAAAAAGCCACTCAATACCGCGCTGATACTCAACCGTTGGGCCTACCTAGCTCTGGGTGCATCTTCAAAAATACACCTAACTCAGCTAGGTTAAAAAAACTTTTTCCGATGTTTGAAAATCGTAATTTTGTTTCTGCAGGATTTTTAATTGACAGAGCTGGATTAAAAGGAATTAGAGTAGGGGGAGTAGAAGTCTCAACTAAACATGCTGCATTTTTTATAAACTCTGGAAATGGAACTGCAGCAGACTTAAAAAAACTAATTAAACTAGTTAAAAAACAAGTTAAAGATAAATTTAATATTGAGCTAGAAGAAGAAGTATTTTACTTGTCATAAGGAGATCTATGAGTACTTACATTATTACTGGCGGCACACCTTTATCTGGATCAGTGAAAGTGGGTGGAGCCAAAAATGCTTCTTATAAAATCATGATTGCTTCTTTGCTAGGAGAATCTCCCTCTAGATTATTAAACTTCAGTAATATTAGTGATGTGAAATTAGTAGCTAAAATAATTAAGTCTCTTGGAGCTAACGCCAAGCCTATGGGGGAAAAAGCTTATCTAATTGAACCTCAAAATCTAGCTAAATTTTCTCTAGACAGTAGTTATGGACGAGCCTCGCGTGCTTCAACTATGTTCATCCCAGTTTTGCTTCATAAATTTGGGCAAGCTATCGTACCTTACCCTGGTGGAGATAAAATTGGCAAGCGACCCCTAGAAAGACATTTCGAAGGGCTAATTGCCCTAGGGGCAACTGTTAAAGCCAATGGAGATTTGATTGCAGTTGAAGCTAAGCAACTTAAGGGAACTCATTATAAATTTGCAAAAAATACCCACACCGGCACTGAAACTTTAATCATGGCTGCTGTCAAAGCCAAGGGGGTTACTGTTTTAGAAAATGCCGCAGAAGAAACTGAAGTTGATGATTTAATTAAATTCCTAAACAGCATGGGTGGAAAAATTAAACGCATCAAACCTCGAACCATAGAAATCAAAGGAGTTGATCAACTAAATGGCTCCATCCATAAAATTATGCCAGATCAGAATCAAGTTATTTCTTTTGCATGCGCTGCTATTGCCACCAAAGGAAACATTATTGTTGAGAACACTCAAACTCAAGATTTGCTGGCTTTTCTTGAAAAACTAGATGAGATTGGTGGTGGTTATGAATTAGGAGAGTATGGAATTCGTTTCTTCTACAAACAACCACTAACCGCAACCAACTTAGAAACAGCTCCTTATCCAGGCTTTAAAACAGACTGGCAACCTCTCTGGACCACTCTAATCACCCAAGCAAAAGGTGAAAGCATTGTTCATGAAACCGTATCCCAAAATCGATTTAACTACACTGATGCCCTAACTAAAATGGGTGCAAAAATAGAACTTTTTAACCCTCAAGTAGAAAACCCACAAGAGCTTTACAACTTTAACCCAAATGACGTTGCTGAAAATGATAAACATGCTATTAAAATAACCGGACCCACTCAACTACATGGGGGTGAATTTGAGATAAAAGACCTCCGTCATGGAGCGACTCTTTTAATAGCTGGCATGATCGCTAAAGGCGAGACAATTTTAAATGATCCTGAAAATCACATTGATCGTGGTTATGAGAAACTAGATGAGTTATTTGAAACTATGGGTGCGAATATCAAGCGTTTGGATTAAACTATAACTATGGCATTAATTTTAGGCTTATTATTATTCTCTTTTATTGTCACTAGCATTAGTATAGTTCCATTCATCAACTTACTTTATCGGATCAAATTTCAACGAGCTCGCCAAATTACTAAAGATGCCTTTGGCAAAAGAACTCCTATTTTTGATAAGTATCATTCAGAAAAAGCTGGTACTCCAGTGGGTGGGGGATTATTAATCATCATAGTTGTTTCTATTTTATTTGCTGGTATTCTACCGCTACTTAGTTTTTTTGGGGTTGATGTGACTAGTGTTTACCAAAATGCCCAATCAGAAATTAACATTCTTTTCTTTACTTTTCTCTCTTTTTCAATTTTAGGTCTTTATGATGATGTAAAAAAGTTTTTTGGTTTTAAACAAAGTGGTTTTTTTGGAATTAGACTTAGAACAAAACTTATCTTACAAATTATTCTGGCAGTAATTATCGCCTGTATGATGTATTTCTCTTTAGGTATATCAATACTACACATTCCATTTATTGGCACATTTCAGTTTGGAATTTTCTATATCCCTTTTGCCACTTTTGTAATTGTATCTTTTGCCAATGCGGTTAACATTACCGATGGTTTGGATGGTTTAGCTTCTGGCATTTTAATGATTTCTTTATTTGGATTATGGTTCTTATCAACTTCAATTCTAGATATCCCACTAGCGATTTTTATTGCTATGTGGCTAGGATCTTTGATTGCTTTCTTATACTTCAATGTCTTCCCAGCCAGAATATTTATGGGTGATGTGGGAGCATTGTCTTTTGGAGCAACTTTAGCTGTGGTTGGATTATTACTGGGTAAAATAGTGGCCATAACCATAATTGGCTTCATCTTTATTTTAGAAATTTCTAGCTCAGCTGCTCAGCTTTTATCAAAAAAATTTCGTGGTAAAAAAATATTTCCTGTCTCTCCATTTCATTTATTTCTTCAACACCGTGGTTGGGAAGAACCAAAAATTGTTCAGCGAGCTTGGCTAGTACAGATTATCCTGACTTTATTTGGAGTTTGGCTAGCAGTCATCTAGATTTATCATGGCTAAAAAACATCTACTTTTAAATAAAAAAAATTGGCTAATTTCGCTGGTATTTATTTTAACCTTCTTAGGAGTTCTTTTTGTATTTGATGCATCAGTGCCAGAGGCTTTTCGTACTTTTGATGATCAATATCACTTTCTAAAACAACATTCTATTTGGGCAGTTCTAGGAATCACCATCATGTTTTTGACTAGTTTAGTCCCACTTTCTTTATGGAAAAAAATTTCTGGACCAATCTTTATTTCTGGACTAGTGCTTCTAATTATGGTTTTTATTCCTGGAATTGGTAGAGAATTAAATGGCGCTCATCGCTGGATTATTCTGGGAAATATAAGATTCCAGCCGATTGAACCATTTAAAATTGCACTGGTGATTTTTTTTGCCAATTGGCTGAGCCAACATCAAAGAACACTACCTTTCCTTTTCACTACTAGTCTGCCAATTTTATTAATTTTACTTCAACCTGACTTGGGATCGCTTTTAATTTTGGGCATAATTGCCTTTGGCATGTTTTTCATTGCCGGAGGAAAGATGCTACATATCTTGGGTATTTCTGGACTGACCATTCTCCTACTCTTAGTAGCAATCTTATCTTCTAGTTATAGGAGTGAAAGACTTAATACTTTTTTACACCCCCAATCTGATCCACTAGGATCAGGGTTCCACATCAGACAAATTACTCTTGCCTTAGGCAGAGGAGGTGTGGCTGGACAAGGAATTGGCAATTCTAGACAAAAATTTTCATACATACCAGAGGCTAGCACTGATTCTATTTTTGCTATCATTGCTGAAGAAGTTGGTTTTATTGGCTCAAGTATTTTGATAGTTATATTTGCCACCTACTTCTTTATATCCTCAAAAATTGCCAATGCAGCAACAGATCCATTTGCTTTACTGCTAGGATGGGGAATAGTAATCTGGATAGCTGCTCAAACTCTATTAAACTTAGCCGCAGTAGTAGCATTAGTACCACTAACTGGACTACCTTTACCATTTATTTCCTATGGTGGATCATCGCTAGTAATGATCTTATTTGCCAATGGCATTCTCCTGCGGATCGCTAAAGAGTATAATTAAAGCCAATGAAAATACTTATCTCTGGAGGGCATTTGACTCCAGCCCTAGCTTTAATTGATTTTATTAAAAAAAATCATAAAAAAGATGAGGTGGTTTTTGTGGGTCGAATCTATAGTCAAAGTGATCTCAAACAATTAGCTCAAGAAAAAAACGAAGTAGAAAAAAGACAGATCAAATTTGTTCATTTGAATGCTCCTAAAACTGTAAAGAGAAAATCGCTTCAACATAAAATCCTTTTTCCATTTCTTCTAACCAGATCTATTGGTTCGGCATTAACTATTTTTAAAAAAGAAAAACCAGATATTTTTGTTTCTTTTGGTGGTTACTTAGCTATTCCTCTTACCATTGCAGCCAAACTTACCCGCATTAAGATTTTCACCCACGAACAAACACACGCTGCTGGTATCGCCAATCAATTTATCGCCAAATTTGCCGATGAAGTAGCTATTTCCTATCCATCTTCTAAAAAATATTTTCCTCGCACAAAAACTCATCTCACCGGCAATCCGATCCGATCTACATTACTAAATACAAACACAACTCAACCAAAATGGATCTCTCAAAAAGTTTTTAAGCCAATTCTTTTAATTACTGGTGGTAGCCAGGGATCAAAAATAATAAACCAAGTCATAAAATCATCCTTACTAGAATTAACTAAGGAATGGACAGTGATTCATTTATGCGGCAGCTCTAATATAAAATCTGACTACAAGCAACAACTTGAACAAGCAAAAAAAGAATTGCCTTCAGAACAGCAGCAGCACTACTTCATTAAAGAATGGGCCAGTGACATTGAAATGTCTTGGATATATAACCACACTCAACTGGCTATTTCTCGAGCTGGTGCCAATACTGTGATGGAGCTGACAGTTAAAAATATCCCCACTATTTTTATTCCATTACCAAACTCCCATCATGATGAACAGCTAAAAAATGCCCAAGAACTAAGTAATCAAAAAGCTGCGCTAATCTTGCGTCAGGAGCAACTTACTTCTAAAGCCTTAATTAGTAAGCTTAATCAGCTTAAAAAAGATCATCTAGAAATACTTAAAAATCTTAAATTAATTAATAGAACTACCACCGCCGTAGATAAAATTTACCAATTACTACTTGACCTACATGCCGCATAAAATATTGGCATTTCTCAGTGTTATAGCTGTCTTTATTATTATTGTTGTTACAACTCAACTTAAGCCTCAGCTACTTAGAATCAAAGAAGTTGAGTGTCAAATAGATGAGCAAGCTTGCCCAGCAGAATTAATACAAAAACTAGAATTAATCAAAGGAAAATCATTTTTATTTTCAAAACTAGAGACTGATATTCTTAGCTTAGATTTTAATCTCTATCAACTTGAATCTATCTCAAAATCATGGCCAAGCACAATTGCGTTAAAATTTTCTTATAAACCGAATAGTTATATTATTAAAAACATCGGCCAAGACACACTTTTATTAGTATCTGAAAACGGCCTAGCCCAAGCTATTTCTACAGAACAAAACTTACCTCTTATTGAAATTTATAATTGGAAAAATTTGATTCAAGAAAATTTCGTTGAAGAACAGCTTCATAGTTTGAACTTAAGCTTAATTCAATTTTTAGCTACTCAAAAAATTTCTTATAAAAATATTAAAATTCAGAACCTACAAGAAATTGAGATACTATTACAAGAAGACTTGGTTGCTTTAGCTCAAAAAGAAAATCTTGAAAGTCAAATTATTAAGCTTTCAATTATTCTAAATGAACTTGATTTAAACGCCATTGATCTGCAGATTAATACAATTGATTTAAGATTTGATTTCCCATTGCTAAAAACTAATAGCTCAACTCAGTCTTGAGGCTCGACATATCTTTCTTTGATCTGTTATTATCATGTATATGTCTCGTCCCCAGATAATTACTGCAATTGATTTAGGCACTGATAAGTGCACCACGCTGATTGCTACTTTAGATGAAGAAACTAATCAGCTCCAAGTTAAAGGAGTGGCTGCAGTTCCTTCTCAGGGTATTAGAAAAAGCCAGATTGTAGATCTAGAAAAAGCAGTTTCTACCATGACTGAAAGTCTAGATGCTGCTGAAAGAATGGCTGGATTTGATGTCAAAAGTGCCTATGTATCAGTTTCAGGCGTACATATAAAATCACAAAATTCTAAGGGAGTTGTGGCAGTAGCCTCACCCAATCAAGAAATAACACAACTAGATGTAGAAAGGGTAATTGAAGCTGCTCGAGCCATCTCATTACCAGCTGATAGAACTGTAATCCATGTTATTCCACGTGACTTTAAAGTTGACTCTCAAGATGGAATAAAAGATCCAGTGGGAATGAATGGAGTTAGATTAGAGTCTGAGGCTCACATCATTACTGGCATGACTACAGCCTTAAAAAATCTGGAAAAATGTGTTCAAGACTTAGGTTTAGAAGTCGATGGTTTTGTTTTTTCAGGTTTAGCGGCTGCTGAAGTAGTAGTTTCTGAAACCGAAAGAGAGTTGGGAGTGGTGGTGGTTGATATTGGAGCCGGATCAACTTCTATTTCCGTATTTGTAGAAGGAACCCTAGAACTATCAGCTGCCTTACCTATCGGAGCTAGACACATTACTCAGGATATCGCACTAGGGTGTAGAGTCAGCTTGGAAACTGCAGAAAAAATCAAATTAAGCCTAACTAAAAATAACACTAGCACCATGAAGCCAAGGCCGGGCGAAAATAAAGAAGAATTTTCAAAAAGAAAAAAGAAAATAGATATTATTAATCCCTCCGACCTAGGTGTCTACGAAACGGTTGAAAATTTGTCAAAAAAGAAAATTGTGGAAGGAATTATGATTCCGAGGATGAAAGAAATTTTTTCAATGGTATCAAAAGTACTCGATCAAAATAATTTAATGCCAGTAGTGCCCGCGGGAATAATTATCTCCGGTGGTGGAGCAGAGACTATAGAAATAAAAGAAGTTGCAAAAAGAGTTTTAAACCTTCCCGCAAGAATTGGTATGCCTAAAGAAATTAAAGGATTAACAATGGATATTCACAAACCATCATTTATAAATAGCATTGGCCTTTTAGAGTATGGTAGGCAACGTGGTAGTAAAAAAACAAGTGGTGGAGGAATTAAATTGGGATCTATTTTTAAGTCAATTTTTGGTAAAAACCCATTTGAAAAAATTAGTTCACTTTTCAAGTCATTAATGCCCTAATTTTGTGATACACTTTGACTAATTAAATTGTAGAAATTATAATCAACTCTTATGGCCCTAGTTAAACCTTCAAACGCTACTTTTGCTAAAATTAAAGTTCTTGGAATTGGTGGTGGTGGTGGAAATGCTGTCAACTCAATGATCGAGTCTGGGCAGATTGAGGGAGTTGAATTTATCTCTATTAATACTGATGCTCAAGCGCTTCTTCCTTCTAAGGCTGAAACTAAACTCCAAATTGGTCAAAATTTTACTAAAGGCCTTGGCTCTGGAGCTGACCCCGAGGTTGGTAAGGTTGCAGCTGATGAAAGCCGAGAAAAAATCAAAGATATTTTATTTGACTCTGATATGGTTTTTATTACCGCCGGCATGGGTGGTGGCACTGGCACTGGTGCCTCTCCAATAATAGCTGAGGTCGCTAAAGAAGCTGGAGCCCTAACAGTCGCCGTTGTCACCAAGCCATTTGCCTTTGAAGGTGTACAAAGAATGAAAACTGCTGAAGAAGGCATTGAGGAACTTAAAAATAAGGTTGATACTTTAATCGTCATTCCCAATCAACGCTTAATGGAAGTAGTTGATAAAAAAATGACTTTATTAGATGCTTTCAAACTAGCTGACAATGTTTTAGGTCAAGGAGTTCAAGGAATTTCAGACTTGATTACTATTTCAGGATTAATAAATGTTGATTTTGCTGATGTCAAAACAATCATGACCGAGTCTGGATCAGCTTTGATGGGTATTGGTGAAGCTAGCGGAGAAAACCGCGCTGCTACTGCAGCTAGAATGGCTATTTCCTCACCTTTACTAGAAATCTCAATTGATGGTGCTAAAGGTATTCTCTACAACATCACTGGCGGTGAAGATATGGGTATGACTGAAGTGTCAGATGCCTCTGCGATTATTGCTAATGCAGCTGATGAAGATGCAAACATTATTTTTGGAGCCACAATTGACAAAGATATGGGCACTAATATTAAAATTAGCGTCATTGCCACTGGCTTTGATGGTTACAAATATAATTCTCGCAACATGTTTGGCGCTTATAGCCAACAATCTAAAAATAAAATCAAGCCAGAGCCAATAAAAGAAGAAGATCTAGCTCCTAAGATAGATCGAGCTCCAAGTGGATGGACCCAACCTCAAACTAACTCTCAAATTACTGGTAGTAAATCAGAAGACGACACTCAGGATGTAAAAAAACTTAATACAGACGATAAAAATGATAAAATCATGGAAGAAAACGAATTCGAAGATGAGTTTGAGATTCCAGCCTTTTTAAGACAAAAGTAAAAAAAGGAAATCTTATGGTAAGAGAAAAAAACGAACCTGGTCCTTGGAAACAGGAGACTAGTAGCATGTCTATTAATGAAGCTCTTAACCAAGTAATGGATGAAATAAAAGCGGGTGATATAACTGATAAAAAAGTTGCATTGCAAAGAATTAAAGACTTAGCTGATTATCAACAAAATTTAACACAACACGTTCACGACTGTCTTGATTCCTTGCTTTGATTTGGCAAAAGCCTTATTTTCATTTACAATAACAACTATTAAAATCGCTTGAGTCTGTTTATCAGCAGATGAGATGTCGGAAGAAATCTACGCAGAAATTAGAACCGATCGGATCAGCCCGTCATAGCAGTCAAGAGCATAAGCAGAGGTGGTACCGCTCACATGAGCCCTCTATACTAATATTAGAGGATCATTTTATGCCAAAAATCAAAGATTTAAATCAACAACCAAACCTACCTCAATTGGAAGAAGAAACTTTAAAGTGGTGGCAAGATACCAAAGCTTTTGAAAAATCAGTTGAGATGAGACCAGCAGACAAAGCCTATGTCTTTTATGATGGCCCTCCTTTTGCAACTGGCATGCCTCACTATGGACATCTCTTAGCTAGTACCACCAAAGATGTTGTACCACGCTACTGGACCATGAAAGGTTACCGCGTCGAAAGAATCTGGGGTTGGGATTGTCATGGCCTACCTATTGAGAACATGATCGAAAAAAAACTAGAAATAAAGGGTGGTAAAAAGGGAATTGAAGAACTAGGAATAGATAAATTTAATAATGCCTGCCAAAGAGAAGTTTTACACTTAGATAAAGAGTGGGAAAAAATCATTAGTCGTCTTGGACGATGGGTCGATTTTTCCAACAACTATAAAACTATGGACTGCAATTTCATGGAATCAGTCTGGTGGGGATTCGACCAACTTCATAAAAAAGATTTAGTTTATGAAGGAAAACGAGTTATCTTATACTGTTCACGCTGTGGCACTCCACTTTCTAACTTTGAAATTGCGATGGATAATAGTTACAAAAAAGTCACAGAGCCATCAACTACTTATAAATATAAAATTAAAGAACAAGCAAATACTTATTTATTAGCTTGGTCGACCACTCCTTGGAACAAATTAGCCACACCTGCACTAGCAGTTCACTCAACTTTAGAGTACTCAAAGGTTAAGCAAGGAAATGAGTTTTATATTTTAGCCACCAGTCGTTTGAAAGAAACTCTAGTTGATAAACCGTATGAAGTTGTAAAAACATTCACCGGAGAAGAACTAACTAAACTTGAGTTTGAGCTACACTTTGATTTTTATCCAGATCGAAAAGAAGAAGAAAAAGCTGGGGTAATAGTTGCAGATGAGTTTGTGACTGATGAAGAAGGTACTGGGGTGGTTACTCTAGCCATTTATGGTGAAGATGACTATCGAGTAATGAAACGTGAAAAGATTCAATTAATTGAACACATCGATGAAGAAGGTAAGATGAAGCCTGAAGTTAAACCATGGGCTGGGATGTATATTCTAAAAGCCAATCCTCTAATTAATAAAGATCTTGAAAAAAGAAATTTAATTTATAAAAACGAGCAAATTACACATAATGTCGCCACTTGCTATCGCTGCTCGACTAGACTCTATTATGCTCCAGTTCCAGCTTGGTTTATTGACATTACTAAGATTAAAAAGAATCTCATTGAACAAAATGAAAAAATTAACTGGTATCCAAAACATCTTAAACATGGCCGTTTTAAAAAAGGTCTAGAAAATGCTCCAGACTGGAATATCTCTCGTTCTCGCTATTGGGGCACTCCTATGCCTATCTGGCGAGGAGAAAAAAATGGAGAGCTAATAACTAGAATCATTGGCTCAATTGATGAACTAAAAAAATGGGCTGTAAATCCTGATGAAGTTGAAAATATAAATGATATTCATCGCCAATACCTAGATCACATTGAGCTTTGGGTAGACGAAGATAAAATAATTAAAGGAAAACGACTCCCAGAAGTTTTTGATTGCTGGGTTGAATCAGGCTCAATGCCTTTTGCTTCACTTCATTATCCTTTTGAAAACAAAGATAAATTTGAAAAAAATTACCCAGCTCAATTTGTGAGTGAGTACATCGCCCAAACTAGAGCTTGGTTTTACACCATGCATGTCATGTCCACTGGAATTTTTGGTAAGCCGTCATTCGAAAATGTGTTAACCACTGGCACCATCTTAGCCGAAGATGGCTCTAAAATGAGTAAATCTAAAAAGAACTATCCAGACCCCAGTATCTTAATTGATAAATATGGCGTTGATAGTTTGCGACTTTACCTAATGAGCTCAACCGTGATGAAGGGTGAAAACCTTAGCTTCAGCGAAAAAGAAGTTTCTGATATTCGTCGCAAAGTCTTCGTAATTTGGTGGAATGTATTTAAATTCTTTAAAACATTTGCCGACCAATCAATTGATGTGACTGAGGCTCCAGTTAATTTAGAACACGTAATGGACAAATGGCTGTTAAGCAAAACCCAACATTTAATTCAAGACGTCACTCAATACATGGATAACTATGAGTTGGTCAAAGCTAGCCGAGTTCTGATGGAATTTGTAGATGAGTTATCAACCTGGTATTTACGCCTTAGTCGGGATCGAGTCAGAGCAGAGAATAATCAGAAAACTAGCCATGCTTTTGGCTATACTCTTTACACTTTAGCTCAGCTCATGGCTCCTCTAGCTCCATACTTCCCCGAGTTAATTCATCATAATTTAATTGATGAAAGTACTTCCATTCACCATACTGACTGGCCTCAAATGCAAGAAGATCTTCTTCATTCAACTTTAGAAGAAAAAATGCAACGAGTCCAAGAAGTAGTTAATCAAGCTCGCTTCTTGCGCTCAGAACAAGGCATTAAACTTCGTCAGCCGCTAGCTAAACTAACGGTGACTGCACCTGGAGAAGAACCGTATGAAAATCTGCTGCAGGTTATTGCTAAAGAGCTTAATGTTAAAGAAGTATCCTGGACAAAAGGAGAGCAGCTTCAAGTTGAATTAGATTTTACTCTTACTGCTGAGCTTAAAGCTGAGGGTGAAGCTAGAGAAATAATGAGAGACATTCAAAAAATGCGTAAAAAGGCTGGTCTGCAGTTTGATCAACATGTTGATGTCGAAGTTCCTCAGTTTTCCACATCATGGCAAAAAGAAATTGAAACAAAAACTAATACAAAAATTAGCCAAGGTGATAAATTGCGTATAATAAACTCATGAAACGTTGGCTCTTACCAACTCTATTGCTGTTCTTAGCTCTAGTTAGTTTATTAACTCTAAAAAGTGTGGCCCCAGAACTAGCTAGCCAACAAGCATTATTTTTTATAGTCGGGTTTGCCATCTTCTTTTTTATCTCTAAAATCAAATTTGGGCAATTTCAAAATTTAGCCTGGCCAATTTACATCGCAATTAATGTGTTGCTGATTATTTCTTATATGTATGGATTTTTCTCAGGAAAAACTGGTCGTTGGATTCCCATCTTGGGAGAATATAATCTCCAGCCATCACAAATGGCCATCCCCGCTACGGTTTTGGCACTCAACTCAATTAAGGGATCACTAAATAAATTTAGCAACCTAATTAAATACTTAGCTATCATCGCCATTCCAGCGGGATTAATCTTAATTGAGCCAGATCTAGGAACTACTTTAGTCTACCTACTTAGCAGTGGCGTAATTATTTTCTTAAGTGATATTTCCTGGAAAAAAATTGTCACCTTAATAAGTATCGCTATTGTGGGAGCTATTTTCTCCTGGTTTTTTGTACTCAAGCCATACCAAAAACAAAGAATTACCAGCTTCACCAACTCAAATCAAGACACACAAGACTCGAGTTATAACGCCAGACAGTCATTAATCGCTGCAGGATCTGGACAGTTAATTGGTAGAGGACTAGGCCAAGGTATTCAGTCTCACTTAAAATTCTTACCAGAAAGACAGACTGATTTCATCTTTGCTTCGCTAGCAGAAGAGTTTGGTTTTATCGGCTCTGCAATAGTAGTCTTAGCCTATATACTTCTGATCAACTTCCTTATCCGAACTGGACTAAAATCATCATCTAAATCTGAATATCACTTTTGCATGAGCTTAACAACTATGATTACTTTCCAAGTAGGGATTAACATTGGAATGAATATTGGATTGGTGCCCATAACTGGACTAACGCTCCCCCTATTATCGTATGGAGGAAGCTCCTTACTATCTTTAATGGCAATGCTGGCTATCGCCCAGTCCATCTCCAGTAACATTAAACCTAAAAAAACTCTACATCTGTCATAGAATCATGTTATAATTGCTGCTTGTTAAAGAAAAAATTATGTCAAAATACGCAATCGTTCAAATATCGGGCAGACAAGTAAAAGTTTCTGAAGGAGACAAACTTACTTTAGATCGACTAGACCAAGCTGATGGTAAAGAATTTCAAATTAAAGAAGTACTGATGGTTGGTGATGATAAAACCCAAAAAATTGGCACACCTCTTTTAGAAAAGGCCACAGTTACTTTTAAAGTTCTTGAGCATGGTCGAAGTAAAAAACTTCGCGTAGCAAAATTTCGCGCCAAATCTAAATATCGTCGAGTCTATGGACATCGACAACCTCAAACCACCATTGAAGTCGTTAAGATCGTTGGCTAAAAGGTATATACTAACCCCATGTCAATCTATTATTTCCAACTAGGAAATACTCCACAGCTATCTATTTTAGAACTAGAGTACTTGATTAAAAGTAAACTCCAGCCGGTATCAAATCAATTATATTCCCTTAAAACCGACCAAGAACTTGATATTGATGAACTCCAACAACAATCTGGTGGTCTAGTAAAAACATATCAGTGGTTAGCTAACTTAGAAACCAGTTCGCCTGGTGAAATTGAATCTAGAATTATTGAATATCTATCTCAACAAACTGGAAAAGTAATTTTTAGCGTGTCTAATTTAAGCAACACAAAAATAGAGGGTGCTGATTTACCCACAATTAAAAAACAGCTCACAGCTCAAAACATTAAATCTAGATATCTTGACTCAGGCAAGCGAGGCTTAACTGCAGCTGTCTTAAGTCATCAGAAAGTTCACGAATTGGTCATCATTGATGATAATAAAAAACTGGTTTTAGCTAAAACTGTTTCCATCCAAGACATAGATGACTGGACTAAAAGAGATCGATATAAACCATATGCAGATCGAAAAAAGGGAATGTTGCCACCAAAAGTAGCTCGAATGATGGTTAACATTGCTAAAAATCTTTTTGAATCAAACTCAAATCCCAATATTCACGATCCATTCTGTGGCTCAGGAACTATATTAATGGAAGCATTGATGGTGGATTGCAACGTATCAGGATCTGATCTTGATGTAAACTCAGTTAGAGGTAGTGAAGATAATTTGGGGTGGCTAATTGAAGAATACGGAATAAATAAGAAAATACCGCCCATATATTTACTTGACGTAGCACATCCCTTACCCAGCTCAACCGCGAATAAAATCAACGCCATTGTCACCGAACCATTTTTAGGCAAACCTAGACCTAAGGAACATGAATTAAAAAATATTTTTAAAGGCTTATACAGAACTTATTTAGGTGCGTTTAAAAACTGGACTAAAATTTTAAGACCAGGAGGAATAGTGGTGATTGTTTTTCCCTTGGTGGAAACTAAAAATCAAACCTATAACCTCGATAAATTAATTGACAAGATTTCACAACTCGGGTACACTACAATGTCTCAGCCAGTTATTTACAGTCGCCCCCAAGCAATTGTAAAAAGACAGCTACACTTTTTAAAATATAAAGGATAATATGGCACACGTTAAAGGCTCAGGTAAAGTCAGACAGCAATCACAACAAAAACGAAGTGGTAAAAGACTTGGTCTAAAAAAGTCTGGTGGCCAAATCATTAAAATTGGTCAAATCATTCTTCGTCAACGAGGTGCTAAATACAAACCAGGCAAAGGCGTTGGTATGGGTCGAGATCACACTATATTCGCCATGCAAGATGGTTTTGTTAAGTTTAGTCAAAAATACGATAAAACCGTAGTTAATGTTGTTACCGCTTAATTTACACAGTTTTCACATTTATTTTCAGGCTAAAGTTTAATTTTCACGGATTTTCACGCCTTTTTTAGTGCTAGTTTATTCGGGATTTCTTCTGTTAAGATAAGACCACTATGATCACATCTCTTCCCACCAAGCAACTTCAACCAAATCCATTTCAACCTAGGGGGAAAATAAAAACTGAAGACATTCAAGAGTTAGCAAAATCCATCAAAGCATATGGGGTTATTGAGCCGATTGTAATTGCCCAAACTCCAGCTGGCTACCAAATAATTGCCGGAGAACGACGCTGGAGAGCAGCTCAATTGGTGGGGCTAGAGGAAGTTCCAGTTCACATTAAAAAAACTACTCCCAAAGGCATGTTGGAAATGGCCTTAGTAGAAAATGTGCAACGAATTGATCTAAATGCTTTGGAAAGAGCCCAAGCTTTTCAGCAATTAATGCGTAGCTTCAACTACTCTAATTCACAATTGGCAGAAAAAGTAGGTAAGTCTCCTTCTTATATTAGTAATTCTATCAAGCTTTTAGATCTTCCCAATGCTGTTACTGATGGTTTAATTGCTGGTTTGATTACTGAAGGTCATGCTCGAGCCTTAAGCTCTATTAAAGATGAAGTTAATGTTATTAAAGCTTACAAAACCATCTTAAAAGAGCACTCTTCAGTTAGAAGAGCAGAGGAGTTGGCTCGAAGATATAGGGATGACTCATCCTCTGGTGCTGCAAACAAACAAAATCCCGTTGAAGTTGATCAGAAAATTCTAAAAAATTGGACAGAGGATTCTAAACAGTTTTTTCATACTAAATCCAAACTCAAACTAACTCGTTCCCACCGCCAAACTAAAGTCACCATTACTCTCAAAGGCTCTCCAGAAGAAACTCAGCAGGATTTGGAAAAAATAATTAATCTCAGCGATAAAAATTGATATAGCTAGTAGCTTGCTTTAGTAATTGTGCCAATCACTTTCACCGGCCAATAACGATAAAAGGCCCGACCAACAATATCTTCCTTTTTAATAGGTCCCCAAGCTCTTGAGTCACTCGAATACGGTCTATTATCACCCACCGCAAAGTACTCATTGTCTCCCAACCTAATCACCCTATTTTTAGAGAACTCCCCAGCTAAAGTTTTGTAAGAATCTGGAATATATGATTCTGGTAAACGATTACCATTAATATAGATGCCATTGTTTTTGACTTCCACGCTTTCTCCAGGAACAGCTAGAATTCGTTTAATAAAATCACAACCAGTACCTTTAGCACAGTGAGCTGATGGAGGTGCATGAAATACTATCACCTCACCCCTCTCTGGATTTCGCATCCGGTAGGTAACTTTATCGGTCAATACATACTCTCCGCTTTGAAAATTTGGCACCATTGACTGTCCATTTACCTGATGTGGTTGCATAAAAAACAAATAAACTACTAGAAAAATTGATAGGGCGATTACAATAGTTTCGATAAAATCAAAAAAAATTGCGCCTATTTTGCTAAAAATGCTCATAGATTACAATAACATAGATTATTAACTCACTAACTATAACTAAATTGAGGCTTAATTTCATCTATGAGTTATTCTAAACAAGCTGTCTCGGGTTTTAGCTGGCAAACTTTGATAAAAATATTTGCCGCTCTAATCTCCTTAATTAAGATTTCTGTCTTAGCTAGATTATTGAGTCCAAACGATTTTGGACTTTTTTCTTTAACCATAATTACCTTAGGGCTAAGTGAAGCTGCAGCTCAAACTGGAATCAATATCACCATTCTCCAATCAAAAAAATCTATCTCTTACTTTCTTGATACTGCCTGGGTTATCTCAATTGCCAGAGGCTTTATCATCGCCATCCTAATGATCTTAATGGGATTTGGATTAAGTCGATACTTTGATAATCATCAGCTTATTTCTTTAGTTACATTAACTTCTTTAGTGCCAGTAATTAAAGGGTTTATTAATCCTTACATCATTGCGTTACGAAAAAACCTAAAATTTTTTAAAGATAGTGCTTATCGCTTATCACTTATTTTGACTGAGGGAATACTAGCAATCACCTTAGGCCTATTACTTAGATCAATCACCGCCATGATTTTAAGCATGATTGGAGCTGCTATTGTTGAAGTGGTAATCTCTTTTGCTTTTTTCAAGCTTAGACCTCAATTTAAGTATTTAAAATCTAGAGCTCAAGTTATTTTTAATAGCGCCAAGTGGCTTAGTTTGTCTTCATTAATGGGCTATCTCAATGAAAATCTAGATGATCTTATTATTGGTAAGCTAGTTGGAACTTATAAACTAGGTCTCTATCACAATGCTTACACCCTGTCCCATAAGCTCAATTATGACTTGGCTAGATCGGTTCATCACGGTACTTTCCCTGTTTTTACTAAAATTTCCGATGACACAAAAAGACTTAAAAAAGCCACTTTAAAAACTTTTGGTTTTACCGGCCTACTTTTACTCGCCACCTCAGTTCCGATCTTATTATTCCCAGATTTTTTTGTAAATCTAATTTTAGGATCACAATGGTTGGAGATAGTCCCTCTTATTAAGTGGCTAGTTTTGGCTGGAGTAACTCATAGCCTAGCTTTGACAGGATATACTTTGTTTTTAGCTAAAAGTGCTTATAAGATTTTGAACACTCATCAATTCATTAATCTAATCTTAACTATTTCATTAATAATTATTCTAGGACAAGACCAGGGATTAATTGGAGCTGTTAAAGGCTTGGCCTTTGGTAGAGTTTTATCATTACCTGTAATTGCTTATGGCATTTATCAACAAACAAAAAATTCCTAGTCTCAACCAAGTATTAAAGTTTATTAAAAACAACTGGATTATTACTTTAATTATTTTTTCCGCCACATTGATGAGATCGTGGAATCTTTCCGCCAATGGAATTCTATTTAGTGATGCAGCTAAAGACCTTTTGGTAGCCAAACAAGCAGTAGAGTCTAAAAACTTGCCCTTACTAGGCATTCCCTCTAGTGTGCCTCGATTTCATCAGGGACCACTTACTATCTGGCTAGAAATGATTATCTACTCAATTTTTGGCCAAAACACATTGGTATTCTCGGTTATTTTTGCTTTTATAGGAATATTAGCCATCATTGCTGTCTATGAATATGCAGTTGTTTTCATTAATAAAAAAACCGCCCTTATTTCATCGGCTCTACTAGCTTTTTCCCCACTAGCCATTGCCCACAGTCGCGTGCCTTATCACACCAATCCCATTCCACTTGCAATCATGATTTACTTATTTGCCTTGCAATATTTATGGCAAAAAAAGAAACTAGGAGTATTTTGGGCTGGATTAGCCTGGATTCTAGTCATGCAGTTTGAGCTGACCTTATTTTCTTTAGGATTATTGATTCCATATATTTTATGGCGTAAAAAAGTAAAAATTAACATCGATATCGTCTCACAGACTTGCGCAGCGCTATTGTTAGGGCTATCACCACAAATTATTCACGACCTGACACATTCTTTTAATGAAAGTCAAATTGGTGGATTTATTTTATGGGTCGGGTATAGAATTACTTCTCTGACTGGCCTAGTAGGCGACCATCAATTCTCTACCACCAAACTTGCTAAAACTTTTTCAATATTTGAGTTATATCTAAGTAAAATTTTTAGCACTCAAGCTGTTTTTATCTCAATTATTTTCTTAGGACTATTTATCATCACTTCAATCTTAATTTTTATTAACAGAAAAAAGCTTAAAGTTGGTCTAGAAATACCAGTGGTTGCCCTCATATTGATAACTGCTAGTTATCTTATTCATGGATCACCGTCTGAGGCTTACTTTCCGCCGTACTTTCCACTCCTGAGCATATTTATGGGTTGGGGAGTAAGCCAAATTTTTCACAAAAAAGAAAAAATTCTAGCAGTTTCAATTACCATCTGGGCACTAATAAATATTGCCTCAATTTTTAAACACAACTTTTTTGTAAGTAATGCTCAATCTTTTAGCTACAAAGCTTCTATCCAAGAGCAAAGAGAAATTATTAAAACTATCAATCAAATTAGTGGGGGTAAATACAAGTTAATGACTACTCACCCGGCTGGTAAATTCCCCAGCTATTTTAATAACCTTCATTGGCTGGCAGAAGAGCTAAAAATTCCTAAGGATCAAACAAAAGGTATGGTATTCTACATAGAACCAAAGGGCTCTAGCTTATCAGGCTATCCCGATATTACTAAAATAAAATTCATTACTTATGATGTCTTCTACCGTTGATATCAGCATCATCATCTTATTTAAACAAAGGGACGAGAAACTTCAGCAAGCGCTCGACTCATCAAAATTTGCCAAAGAAATAATTACTGTAGAAAATAGCTCGATTATTGATTTTTCACAAGTTCGCAATCAAGTTTTAAAAAAAGCTACTTACCCATGGGTCTTTTTTCTTGATAGCGATGAAGTTATTACTCCTGAGTCTATAGCTGAAATTAAAAAAATTATTAGAAACAATCAAGTTGATGGAGTAATAATTAACAGACAAGATGTTTTTTACAATCAAATCATTAAGTATGGTGAGGCTGGAAACATAAAGTTACTCAGGATGGGTAAAAAGGATAAAATGACTTGGAAACGGCCAGTTCATGAAGTAGCCATCATTAATGGTATTGTGGAAGATTCAAATATAAAAATTATTCATCAGGCTCATTCTTCAATCAGTGACTTCTTAACCTCAGTTACTAGCTATGCTGAAATTGAAGCAAAATATAGAGCCAGCCTTAATAAAAACCCAAATATTTTGCAACTTATAATCTTCCCTATAATAAAATTCATTCACAATTATTTACTCAAAAAGGGGTTTTTAGATGGTTGGCGAGGTTTTAGCTATGCCCTAATGATGAGCTTACATTCCTTTAACGTTAGAGTTTTCCAATATGAGCTTAAATACCAAAGAAACCATGCAAAAACTGCTTAAATATATATTTTTAATTATTTTAGCTCTTTTTTCTCTAGGACAAATAGGGCGAATTCAATTAAATGAAGTGATTGTTTTTTATGCACATGACATATTTATAGCTATTTGGCTGGTATTAGTAGTCTCAAAGCATTATCAAAAGATAATGTCTTTAGTAAAAAAATACTTTTCTAATTATCTAACTTACTCAGTCATAGCTTGGATAGGGGTAGGACTAGTAATTAATTTTATAAGCCATGGTTTATCCATTATCCCTTTATTGTATATAGCTAGAGCCATTATCTATTTACTATTTGCTCTTAGCCTACAGATAGTCATGCCTTTCTCATCTAAGCTCCATCGACGCAGTTGGATGCTGGTGGGCTTATTTATTGCTATTTCAGGATTATTACAATATCTATTCTTCCCAGACACTAGATTTCTTAAATACTTGGGGTGGGACGATCATTATTTCAGACTAATCGGAACTCAACTTGACCCTAACTTTACCGGCATTATCCTCACCATTACTTTTTTTATCACTCAAGGTTTATGGAAAAAACAAGATTGGATAAAAATTAGCAGCTCAGTTTTACTAGCTGGAACAATTTTATTCACTTATTCTCGAGCTAGTTTTTTTAGTTTTATTATCGGCTCATTCTTGATTATTTTTATAGGACTTATAAAGTCCCGCCAAAAAAATATTTTTCTCTCAATTATTATAGGGCTATTTATTATATTAATTCCTTTTCTACCTCGACCCGATGGAGAAGGGGTAAAGCTAGAAAGAACAGCTTCTATTTCTGCTCGGATAGAATCGAATCAACTTTCTCTAAATAGCTTAAATAAATATGAGTGGGTGTTTGGCAAAGGATTATTCACTTATCAAAATAAAACTTCACAAAAAACATTTTGGCCAACTACGGCTCACTTTCCCAGCAACTTAATTGTTTTTCTTTTCACCTCCACAGGTGTAATTGGCTTGGGACTATCTCTAATTATCCTATATAAAATAGGTAGATATCTGTATCAAAAAGATATCTATATATTTACAGCATTTATTGCAATACTTATTCACTCACAGTTTAACCACACTTTATTCCAACCATTTGTTTGGCTTTGGATTACGACACAGATACTCACAATTGAAGCAACTAAAACCTAAACTTAACTGTAATTTCTTTTTCAGAAACATTGTTGGCTCGGTCTTCAACTCTAAACCTTAATTTGTTCTCACCTTCTTCTAGCTTGAAGCTCATTGAAAAGCTCCCGTCTGCCCTGGCGTAGACTAAGCGGTCATTAATAAAAACTTTGGCTTTAGGCTCTGTCATACCCTTAATGGTGGTGATTTGATTTTTTCGCAAATCAATCTCAGCGCCATCCTCAGGGCTTTCAATCTCAATTTCTGGAGCCAGAGTATCAAGCTCAACGTTATACTCCCTAGTTTTAACAGACTCATTACCAGCTTCATCGACACCAAATACTGCCAACGCATTTTCACCTTCTGTTAGTAAAACTGAAAACTTAAATTCTCCTTGGTCATCAATCTCAACATCTTCCAATCTCTCTCCATTAACTACTAGCACCACTTGAGTACCAGCCTCTCCAACACCAGAAATTGGTAGGGAAGCACTATTGGTGGCGGAAACAGGAGCAGCTAAAACTGGAGTCTGGGGTGGAACTTGATCCTGAGATTCAGAGATTAAATCGCTGCCATTAAAAAAACTATCAGCCAATCTAATAAACTGTGGCATGATGAAGAAAATAAAAGCAGCTAATAGAGAAATGGCAGCAATGACTATCAGTGCGGTTTGACGCATCATCTGCTGTTGTTTTTTTCTTGAAATTCTAGATCTAGCCATAATGTTTAAAAATAATTTTTACTGAGCCTGCGGTCGGAGTTGAACCGACGACCTACGGTTTACGATACCGTTGCTCTACCAACTGAGCTACACAGGCGTTTTCCGCTCAGAGTAGGCAGTGAGCGGCGAACGGGGTTTGAACCCGCGACCTTTTGCTTGGGAAGCAAATGCTCTACCAACTGAGCTATCACCGCTAGTCAGTTCATTGTATCAAATTAGAAAGAAAAAATGAGATGTGGTGCAGTATAATTTTTAGCAGTATAATTTTTAATTATGAACAGAGAAGACGCAATGGATGGTAGAAAGAGGATTTTTTCTTCTTATCTACAGCCACTTGAACAAAAATTGATTAAGTATTGGGTGCCACGTGTACCTAAGCAAATTGAAGCGCTTCATCTTACCCTAATGACCTTACCCTTTAGTGGTTTAGTCATACTCACCGGTTACTTAGCTAGGGGTGAAAAATTATTTTTAATGTTTAATTCACTTTTAGTTATTTTTCAATATATTACAGATTCACTAGATGGGGCTGTGGGTAGATATCGAAAAACTGGCTTAATAAGATGGGGTTTCTACATGGATCACTTCTCTGACTATTTATTTGCCTGCTCTCTAGTAATTAGCTATTCTGTGGCATATCAATTTCCTTTGGAAGTTGCTTTTCTTTTATTACTAGTGACTTCTGGATATTTTGTTCATGAATTTTTGTCAATGTTTGCTTCTGACAGAATGAATGTCTCTGGATATTATGGGTTTGGTCCAAGTGAAATAAAAATGTTAGTCATAATCATGGGATTTATATTGCCATTTTTCCCCTTTGAAATTGTTTTGGGTTCAGCTGGAGTGCTGGGAGTATTTTTTGGGCTATTTTTTATCCAACTTATTTATCGATCTCAAAAAAAATTGTGGAAAATGGATATGAAAATAAAAAAGATGAAGTAATATTCAAATTTTGGAAAGAAACTAATCGAGAAGTACAAACAGCTCTAAAATTTTCTTATTGGATTAAAAAGTTTGAGATATAGAAATATACACCTAGTGGTTGATAGTGTTGGAGGAAAAAAAATTAATGGAATCCATTGGGATACTCATTATCCAAAATTTTTAAGCAAAAACATGATCATTCACTGGCTTATAGAACACAGCGAGAGATGATAAAATCAAACAATTATGACTCAACAAAACAACTACTGTAAATTTTATTTGGTTAGACATGGACAAACCGTTTGGAATACAAAAAAAATAATGCAGGGACATCTTGACTCTCCATTAACTAAAAAAGGAATTGAACAAGCTAAAATAACAGCAAAAAAATTAAATAGTATAAAATTTGATCATGCCTTTAGCTCAGATCTATTAAGAGCCAAGCGTACTGCAGATATTATCGCTGCTGATCATAATTTAGTTGTTAAAACTAATCGCCTTTTAAGAGAAATACACCTAGGTCCTTTTCAAGGGAAGAAGATTGATTATTTTCAGGAAGAGTTAAAAGATGCGCTAGAACATAGAGAATCTTTGTCTAATGAACAAGCAGTAACTTATAAAATTCATCCGGAATTAGAAAGTTCTGAGGAAGCAGCAACGAGAGCTATAACTTTTCTGCGAGAAACTGCTTTGGCGTATTTAGGGGAAAATGTTTTAGTGGTATCTCACGCAGGAACTATTAGATCTATTCTTATTAAACTTGGCTTTGCTACAAACAAAGAATTGCTTCACGGAGCTATTGGAAATGCAAGCTATGTTGCTATTGATTCTAATGGTATAGATTTTTTTGTGAGAAAAGCGGTAGGAATAGATAAAAAAACCAATTTATAAACTATGATATAAATTGATACATCAATCTAATACATTGGTTTGCGA